>Ga0315545_1000455_pt1 | contig 42940 bp, 29 predicted proteins | sample SalMarSW160210MG_FD_203096 | JGI IMG/M metagenome (GOLD analysis project Ga0315545, IMG submission 203096) | Salt marsh sediment microbial communities from the Plum Island Ecosystem LTER, Massachusetts, United States - Salt Marsh Sediment SW1602-10 ...
TTCATTGCAGTAAGTGTCATTGTGAGAGTTTAATTTAATTTATGTAATATGATTTGTTAAAATCGATATTATATAAACAAAAAATGTACTATTAATTAAATGGCACAATTTAATCAAAATAATTATAGATAGACCATCTATTGACATGCTATTGCTAAAACATTAAATAAAATTAACAATTTGTATTTTTATTACTTATAGCTTAACAAGTTCTGGATAAACAGCAAATATAAAAGAATATTATGAAGCTTTGAAATGAGCTGAGGTTAAATTGACAGGCATTTAATTTTCATAATCATACCTGTCAAATTATATAATATATTTATGAGGTTACTTATTATTTATTTTTGTAACACCTTAATAAGTGCAGGTTGAATTTTAAATAAAAATTAAGTTAATTATAAATTTAAATTTTTATTCCCGAATTTGCATCCCTCTGCCTCCAATTTCTTTTCAATAAAACCTTGCAAGGATTTCCAAAGGCTATTGAATTAGGAGGAATGTTATTTATTACAACACTGTTGGCACCAACAACTGAGTTACTCCCTATAGTTACTCCTTTAAGAACTACACTATTATAACCAATAAAAACATTATCTTGAATTTCAACTGGTTGACATGGTAAATTTTCCGGATTACGCTTATATGGATCAGGATTATGCCAGTCCGTATCCATTATAAATGCATAAGCACCTACTAAAACATTATTGCCAATTCGCACTTGTTTGGCAGCTGCAATTGTTACTCCCGAACATCCTACATTATTACCAATCAGCAATTTTGCGTTTTTTCTCAATGTTACAATTGAACATGGCTTAGTTAATCCTATGGGGATTGAGTTTCTTGATGAGTTAAACCTACAATTATCACCTATAACGATTTCAGATTGAGGAAACTTCCGGATACGTATTAAACCGGTAAATTTTACTTTTTTGCCAATCTGCAATCCTTTTAATCTGCAAATAATGTACATGAAAATGGTAGAAAAAAAACTTCCTATCATAACAGAATATCGCCATTTTTTATACCAGAAATATTCTACTAGAAATTTAAAGTTGGGCATAAGAATTTTATATACTTTCTTTCTTTAAAGCAGTGCGTCTTTATATTTAATCTATACCTTTCATATCTTTATCATCAGCTGTGCCTTCCATAACCTGAATAATTCGATTTGCAAATAACTTGGAAGCTTTCCCTGCAAATACTTTGTTAGGATGTGAGTCATTGATTCCTGTAGCATATTCAGTTTTTAAATAAAGTTTACCTTCTGCAGCTAACATATAATAATCCCAAATAAAAATATTATCATTTTTTTCATCCCATAAATTAATCATCCATTCATAAAAAGATTTTGTTCTTTTCGCCTCATCCGGATTAGTTTTACTTTCTGCCAATGGAGCCGGGGTCCATACAATAAATTTAGTTTGCGGAAAAGAAAGCATCTTTTTTTTCAATGCATTATATTGTAATTTGTAATTGCTTACAGTTTTTACATCTGAATCAATATCCGGGAGATAATCAGATTCATCCAATATATTTGAGACAGGATAACAATGTTTCCAGATAATTATATCATATTTCTCAGTTAGAATTTCTAAAGTTGGTTCTTTCATATAAGGTTCTTTACCAGCATGTTTAACCCAAATATTATAGTAATCAAATGGATAATTTTTCCATCCGTATGGTTCTTTTTTAGGAAAGTCCACATGGTCAACTTTAATATTTGCTTTATATTTTCTATTATATTTATTTAACCATCTCTCAACATCTCCTGTTTTTGAAATCCTATATATAATCCTGTTCGGATTCCCTTTCCATACCCGTTTCCCGGTACTATGATGAAGGAATATAACATTTACAGTTTTTTTATCACTTTGTGAACAACTCATAAAGAAAATAGTTAATATGCAAATTATTAATAATCTCATTTTAGCTAAAATAGTAATTTAAATATAAATAACATTCATTAATTATAGATTAACATTTTTAGAAATTTTATAAATTTTTATAAATATCTAATAAATTAGGTTAAATTTAATAAAATGATTACCTGTAAAAATGTAATTCATTAGAATAGTCTAAATAAAAGTTATAATTATTAATATAATATTAATCTTTTTATTAGTTAAATTAAATTCTGAAAAAGTGAATATAAAATTAAGAAAAGCGCTACCTGCAAACAGAAGTTTTAATCAAGTTAAGAATCATTATTTAGTGGAGAAAGCTATTGCAAAAAGACTAAAAGATGCTGGCCGGGAAGAAAGAAAACATATCTATGCTGCTATGTATGATGAATTGTTCAGTAAAGTACCTGATCATCCAAGACTGGAGCGAAGAGAAGACAAACAAAAAACTATCAAAGCAAATAAGAAAAAATTTGCTCTAATCAGTAATTATTTGGACAAATCAGCTATATTCATGGAATTTGCGCCTGGTGATTGTAAATTCGCAATGGAAGTTGCCCGGTATTTTAAATTTGTATATGCAGTAGATATATCGGATCAACGCAGTAAAAATGACAACCCACCAGATAATTTTAAATTAATTATTTATGATGGTTACTCTCTCAATGAAATAGAAGAAAACTCAATCGATATCTTGTTCAGTGATCAGCTAATAGAACACTTTCATCCGGAAGATACTGAATACCATTTCAAATTGGCACATCGTATTCTTAAAGAAGGGGGGAAGTATGTATTCCTAACACCACATGCCTTATCAGGGCCGCATGATGTTTCTCAATATTTCAGCGATAAGCCGGAGTGCTTCCACCTTAAAGAGTGGACATATATTGAACTAAAACAATTATTAACAGCATTAGGATATTTGAAGTTTAACTCTTACTGGTGTGCGAAGGGTATAAGAGTAAGAATGCCTTATTTCTATTTTAACATATTGGAAAAAGCTTTGGGTTTATTTCCTAAACGATACATTAGATTTATTGCCAAATATTTAATTCCATCAATTCATTGTGTGGCAATAAAATAAATTCTTAATTATATCCGTTATTTTTCATGTATTTTGATGCAATTAAGTTAGATATTAACATTGCAAAATGTAACTTTTGTCATAAAAATACGTTTATTAGTCAAAGAATTTTGCAAATTCGTCAAATTAATACTATTATGAAACCAAAAGAACTTTTAAAATGGTCAAGTACTATTCTCATCACATTTTTATTCCATGTTTCCATTTCTTTTTCCCAGAAAGCCTTTCCTGATGCTATCGGTTTCGGGGCAAAATGCAAAGGTGCGTATGCTGGAAGCGATGCTCCTGCTATTCTAATTGTTGACACATTATGTTCTGCTTCTGTTGGTAACGAACTAACAAAAAGGGGATCTTTAAGGTGGGCGATTAGCAGAAATTATCCCAGAATTATACTTTTTGAAGTCTCCGGATATATTGAGCTTGAATCATATATCTCGATTAACAATCCTTATGTAACAATAGCAGGACAAACTGCTCCAAATCCCGGTATAACGCTTAGGAACCATACTCTAAGAATTAATACTCACGATGTTATTGTACAGCATTTAAGGTTCAGGCTTGGTGACCTGACTGGTGATGAAGGTGCGTTTGATGCTATGGCAATTTATAGCGGACCCAATACTTATGTTGACCATTGTTCATTCAGTTGGGCCATTGATGAAAATTTTTCCTTAAGTTCTACAGATAATGTTGGAAATGTAACGGTAAGCAATTGTATTATAAGCGAGGCACTTCACGATTCATTTCATCCGAAAGAACCTCATTCAATGGGTATGTTAGTTCGCAACGGGGATAGTATAACCATAGTAAATAATTTATTTGCGCATTTAGGTGACCGAGCTCCCTTAGTAGCTAATACTGCTAACAAGGTTGTTATTGCTAATAACTTATTATATAATACCTCAATTAAAAATTGTAATATTTATCTTAAGGGAAACATAGTACTATTGAATTGTTCAGTAGTAGGAAATGCTCTAATACCAGGCAATGATACCAGAACACCACAAATTATAAGAGTTCATGAAGAAATATTGCCAGGCAGTAAAATTTATTTAGAAGATAACGAAGGCCCGGGAAGAACAGATGATCCATGGTCAGTTGTCAGAACTGCGGATAAGACAATCTATAGAGTTGATTCTCCGGCTATTTGGGATAGCAGTTTTATTCCTGTACCAAGTACATCATTAGAAAGCTATTTATTACCTAAAGTTGGTGCCCGGCCTGCTGACAGAGATGCCGTAGATGTAAGAATAATAAATGACGTTATAAATAGAACAGGACATTATATTAATAGTCAGGATGATGTCGGAGGTTTTCCAATACTTGAAAATAATAAAATCAGATTGGAAATTCCTGCTAATCCCCATCAGGATGATGATAATGACGGATATACAAATCTTGAGGAATGGATATATCAATATCATCTGATGCTTACATATGGTTCTGATAAGCCAAATACTCATCCGGAAATAGAGAATCAAAGTTTTTCAATAGTTGATACAATATCTTCAGATACATATATTGGTAAAGTTGTGGCAACTGATAGTGATGAAAAACAAAAATTATTATATGAAATTCAAGGCGGTAATGAAAATAACAGATATTCTTTAAACTCTTCATCAGGTAACTTATATCTCAATAATAAAATTGAAATAAATGAGGATGTTTCAGATGAGCTTACTGTAGTTATTACAGATGATGGTGAAAATAATTTGTCTGCAAGTGCAACAGTTGTTATATATATCGAACATTATCAAGCACCTCCCACTGTTGAAAATCATCAACCGGAGATTAATAATCAGGAATATGTTATACAGGAATATGAAATACAATCAGAACCTATTGGTACTATTATTGCAAATGATCCGGATGCAGATCAATCATTAAAATATAAGATAATAGATGGTAATGATGATTCCTTTTTTGTTCTAGACCAAAATACGGGTGATCTCTATTTTAATAAATCCGAAGAGCTTTCATTCAATGAATATAAAATATATAATTTACTTATAGAAGTTGAAGACAATGCAATAGAAAGCTTAAGTGACACCGCTTATATAATAGTTAAAATCATTCCTGAATTAAGAGTAATATACATCGATCCCACAAATATAAATGACGATTTAGAGAATGGGACAATCAACCATCCATATGATTCATGGAGTGATGTTGAATGGAAAAATGGATGTTCATATTTACAGAAAAGAGGTACAACAGCATCTGAGATGAAAATCAATTTAGGAGCCGGAAATTTAGTACTTGGTTGTTATGGTGAAGGTAATAAACCGAAAATAAATAGTCTGGCAACCGATTTTGCATTAAAAGCACTTGAAAAAAGCGACTTGACAATTAGAGATTTACATATATTTGCCCCTGATGCTATAAGTTGTATTTATATATTAGGTTCTTCATGTGATAATAACTCTGTGCAAAATTGTCTACTTGAAGGCTCGGATTATGGTATAAGAATTATTGATGGTAAAAAAGTAATCTTAAAATATAATACGTTCTATAATGAGGTAGATGGGATTTATTCTTATGCTGAAAAAACTGAAGTTTATTACAATATCTTCAAAGGAAATCAGACTGCCATCAATATAAGTAGTTACATTTCTGAAGCAAATATTTACAACAATGTATTTTACGACAACACAGAATGTATTTCAACTTCATATGCTTCATTAACATTATACAATAATATATTTTATCTGGTTGATAAAGGTGATCTGGCCATTAGGCATGAAATGGATAAAATAATGTCTGATTACAACATTTTTTATCCTGAGCAGGAAGGTTTTATCAATATATCAGATAACAAATACAATGATATAAATAGTTATAAGAATGAAAAAGGTTTGGATTTACATTCGTTTTCTTATGATCCTATGTTTATCGATGTTTATAATGACAATTTCAATGTCTTTCCTCAGTCTCCTGCTATTGATGCTGGTATCTATGTAGGACTGGTTGAAGATTACTTGGGGAAATTTGTTCCAAGTGGAAATGCTCCTGATATAGGTTTATTTGAAACATTTAAAAACACTTCTTTTACCTCTGAAATTATTCAACAAAGTGAAAATCAGGTTTCAAATCAATTAATTGTCTATCCTAATCCTTCAAATGGTATATTTAACATTAGTCTTAATAATTTAAATATGCAAAATTCAAATGCGCAAATAAAGAATATTAATGGTAAACTGATTTATCAAGAAAACATGTATCCTACAGAAGAAAATAATGATATGCATATCAATATATCGGGCATACCAGTGGGAATATATTTCTTACATCTTTCAAATGACAGAGATATATTTACAGAAATAATAATTATAAACTAATTCCATAATTTAACATTTACCTTTTAAATTTATCTTTCAACTCTTTCTTTTATTACGATTACTTCTGAAGAGATTATCCGGGATTGAAATCTTTTCCAAATTAAAATAAAATCATGAAAGGATAACCAAATTAAAAAATTCATAATATTTAAGACTTAAATTCTGCCTTTAAAGTAATGCTATTATTTTAGAAAGTCATTTTTGAATGTGAATCAGCAGTTATCAAATACAATTAATCCCATTAATCAAAATTATTCCAACTTTTGTCAAACTTAGTATGTTATTGATAGATTATTGTTTTTTTATAATCTTTAATATTTATATTTTTAAAAGTTATAAAATTGAAATTTAAATATATCGGTAATCAAAGCAAAATGGCAATGGATAATACTGAACAAATAACAGGTAAGTTATATGATTATATAAATGTTAATACATTCATAAAAAACAAAAAAATTGATAATAATACTATGCTATTTAAGGAGGGTTATTTCGATTCAATGGGATTTATTATGTTAATTGAATTTTTGGAAAAAAATTTTACGATTAAAACATTTGATGAAGATATGATTGAGGACAATTTCGAATCCATTAATGCCATAGTAAAATTTATACAAAAAAAACAAAATCAAAAAACTTGATATTTTTCTTATTTAAAACTTAATTTCTTATATATGTGTGGTATTGTAGGCATAATTAATTATGAAAAAAGTATACCTGCTGACTTAATAAAAAGTATGCTTTCAAAAATACAATATCGGGGGCCTGATGAGAGTGGAATTTATATTGGTAAATCAGTAGGACTGGGAAATGTTAGATTGAGTATTATTGACCTTATAAGTGGACAACAGCCTCTTTCCAATACTGATAAATCTTTATGGATTGTTTACAACGGAGAAATATATAACTACATTGAGCTAAGGGAAGAATTAGTCAAACTTGGTTACAAATTTCAAACCAATAGTGATACAGAAGTCTTATTGCTTTTATATCAGGAATACGGTGAAAAGTGTCTTGATAAAATAAACGGGCAATTTGCATTTGCCATTTGGGATAAGACTAAAAATCAGCTTTTTCTTGCAAGAGACAGAGTTGGTATCAGACCATTATTTTACACTGATACAGGGAAGGAATTTATTTTTGGCTCTGAAATAAAAGCTATCCTGGAATATCCTGAAATAAAGCCTGAATTAGACTTAAATGCACTTTCACAAATATTTACTTTCTGGACAACAATTTCTCCATATACAGTTTTTAAAAATATTTATGAATTACCCCCGGGATGTTATATGAGAATATCCAGAAAAGGTAAAGAAATAGTAAAATACTGGCAATTAACATTCCCCGAATCTGAAGATGAACAATATACAGGTGATATTACTACTGCACAGGAAGAATTTCACAATTTATTTTTAGATTCTGTAAAACTGCGATTACGGGCAGATGTTCCTGTTGCAGCATATCTGAGCGGAGGAATAGACTCCAGTACAACGACTTCATACATTAAACAGGTAGCATATAAGAATTTAAATACATATTCTATTGGATTCGAAGATAGAGAGTTTGATGAAACAAGTTATCAGGAAGAAGTTACAGGGTATCTTAAAACAAAGCATATAGCCTTCAGGTGTTCTAATGCGGATATTTCCAAATATTTTCCGAATGTAATATGGCATACAGAAATACCTGTTCTGCGGACTGCTCCTGTGCCAATGTATCTTTTATCAAAAAATGTACATGAACATAATATTAAAGTTGTTATTACAGGAGAGGGTGCAGATGAGGTGCTGGCAGGATACAATATATTCAAAGAAGCTTTAATAAGAGAATTCTGGTCAAAGTATCCTGACTCAAAATACAGACCACTATTATTACAGAAACTATATCCTTATGTTAAACAGTTTCAGGGAAAGAACAAAAATTTGTTAAAATTCTTCTTTGGGTATAAGCTATCAGAAACAAATTCACCGGTATATTCGCATTTATTACGGTGGCATAATACATCCCGTTTACAGTCGTACTTTTCACAAGACCTGCAGTCATCATTGTCTGGCTATAATCCTCTCAATGAATTATTGGATAATCTATCCGGAAGGTTCAACAATTGGAGTTTATTATCAAGAGCCCAGTGGCTTGAAACTAACATTTTCATGTCAGGCTATTTGTTATCATCCCAGGGAGACAGGATGGCTATGGCAAACAGTGTTGAAGGTCGATACCCCTTTCTTGATCACAGAGTAATTGAGTTTTGTTCCAGGTTACCAGTGGAATTTAAACTAAGGGGACTAAATGAGAAGTATTTGCTTAAAAAGTTAATGAATGGTAAACTGCCTGAGAGTATTTTGAAAAGATCCAAACAAGCATATAGAGCTCCTATTTCAAATAGTTTTTTCTCCGAGAATTCACCCGGATATATTGATGAATTATTGTCAAAAAGTTCAATTAGCTCTTATAATATTTTTGATGCCAAAGCCATAAGTAAATTATTAACCAAAAAATCATCCGGGGCTGAATTTTCTGAAACAGAAAATATGTCAATCGCAGCCATATTATCAACCCAGCTTCTTGTTGGGTTATTTATAAACAAGAAACTAAAACCTGATCTTAAACAAAATTTAAAAAACTGTAAAATAATCCAGGAAACGATACCTCAAACACAACTTAACTGTTAAGTTATTAATAACAATGAAAACAAAAAACAAAGAACCCTTTTCAAGGGACATTATTAAGTTACAGGATCCTGAAAAAACCGTTAACAATATAGTAAATAAACTTAGGGACCACGTTTTTAATCTATTACATCGTACAGGTGGTCTTGTTGGTATAAGCGGGGGGATAGACTCTTCAGTAACTCTTGCATTAGCTGAAAAAGCTTTAGATCCTGATAATATAATTGGCATCCTTATGCCTGAAAAAGACTCAAGCAAAGAGAGTGTGGAGTTGGCCTTAAAGCTAGCGCATAAATACGGGGTTAATACGATCATTGAAGATATGACAGCTGCTCTTGATGGTTTTAAATGCTACCAGAGAAGGGATGAAGCAACAAAAAGAGTCTTTCCTGAATTTGATCCGAAAATTCATAAAATGAAAATCGGTGTTAAAGAATCAGGCCTGTATACAAATTTGCCATCAGTTTTTTATATTACTATTATAGGGCCTCGCGGAGAAGAAAAGTTAAAAAGACTTCCGGCAGAAGAATTCCGGCAAATAATGGCTGCTTCAAATTTTAAGCAAAGAAGTAGGATGGCAATGCTCTACTATCATGCTGAAAGACTACACTATGCTGTAATAGGTACACCAAACAAACATGAGGTGGATCAGGGTTTCTTTGTAAAATATGGAGATGGAGGAGTTGATGTGATGCCTATTGGTCATCTGTATAAAACCCAGATTTATCAACTTGCAGATTACTTAGAGGTACCAAAGGAGATTATTGATCGTACACCGACAACTGACACTTATACAGCTGAACAAACCCAGGAAGAATTCTTTTATCAACTGCCCTTTGAACTAATGGACTTGTTATGGTATGCTTTTGAGAATAATTATTCTCCCGAGGAAGTTAGTCCAATAGTTGAAAAGTCTCCTGATGACATCAGTAAAATTTATAGTAATTTCGAAAGAAAAAATAAAACCACTGATTATCTCAGAATGCCACCTATTAAAGATTATTAATTTATTAATTCTGATGCTTCGAATAATATGAATGCTTTTGACTATTTTTTTGCTGATTCAAAAGAACAGGAAAAGGATTTTATCCTGGGCCCAAAAGAGGCAATATCCTACAAAGCATTATATAAAAATAGCCTTAAACTATCGAAATATTTGAAAGATACATTTGGTGAGAATAATAATATAGTATTAATTTCTCCTAATTCTGTTTTTTTTGTAACAGCCTATCTTGCAATAATGAAATCAGGAAATACTTGTGTGCCTGTAAATCCTAACATAGAAACAAATAATCTTAATTTCATAATTGATGTTTGCAAGTCAAAATATATATTTATAGCCTCAGAGCTACAAAACAGATTTGATTTAAAAAAATTTACTTTAATCAATGAAGAAAACTTAAATAATATCCTTAATTCCGTAGAAGAACTTGTTGAAGCGGATATAAATGATAAGGACTTCAGTAAGGAAAGACTTGCTGAAATAATATTTACCTCAGGGTCAACAGGTGAACCCAAAGGTGTGATGATTAGCCACAAAAATCTTATTGCGAATACTGATTCGATTATCGAGTATTTTAAACTTGAAAGTGATAATATCATTGAAATTGTATTACCATTTTATTATTGTTTTGGCTTGTCATTATTACATACGCATCTTAAGGTTGGGGGTAGTGTTGTATTGAACAATGCATTTATTTTTATCGGTTCGGTAATTAATGATTTGATAAAATATAAATGTACGGGTTTTGCCGGTGTGCCCAGTCACTTTCAAATTCTGTTGCGTAAAACTAAAAGTTTTAAAACAACTCACTTTCCGGATTTAAAATACGTAGCACAGGCAGGTGGCAAATTACATACAGTCTTTATTAAGGAATTTATTAATTCCTTTCCTGAGATTAAGTTTTATGTAATGTATGGTCAGACTGAAGCAACTGCCAGACTATCATATTTACCCGTAGAAATGTTAAATAAAAAACTGGGCTCTATAGGAAAGGGTATTCCCGGAGTTAAACTTGAAGTGTTTAATGATAAATACCAGCCTGCAAAACCCGGGGAAGTTGGGGAGATTGTCGCTAAAGGAGACAATATAATGATGGGTTATATCAATGATATAGAGGATACAAATAGAACTATTAGAAATGGATGGTTATATACAGGGGATCTTGCATACAAAGATGAAGACGGATATTTTTATCTAACTGCAAGAAAAAAAGAAATTATTAAAGTCGGAGGAAAAAGAATTAGTCCAAAAGAAATAGAAGAAGTAATAGTGTCAATACCTGAAGTTGTTGATTGTACAGTCGAAGGGATATATGATGAAATTCTGGGTGAATCAATTAAAGCAAAAATTATTGTTGGTAATTTAAAAGAAAATATTTTAACCAATGCCGCTGTTAAGGAATATTGTGCTAACAAATTAGCTTTATTTAAAGTGCCTCAAATTATTGAATTTAGTGACAGGATTAAAATCGCTGCAACAGGTAAGAAAGTTAAGAGAATTTAGAAGTCCTATACTCAGAATACCCAATAAATCTATAGTACTGATCAATAATTCTTATTTAATGTAAGCTTATCAATTTTACCGTGAGGTGTCTTTGGTATTTTATCAACAAACTCAACATATTTAGGTATTGCAAATGACTCCAGATGTTGAGAACAATATTTTAAAACATCCTTCTGAGCAATTTTAAAATCACTATCTTGAACAATATAAGCTTTTATTGCCTGTCCAAGAATTTCATCAGCTACGCCTATTACTGCAACTTCAACAATTCCTTCAATTTGATATATGACATTTTCAATTTCTTTTGCGCTTAATCTCTCCCCTCTGCTTTTAATCATGTCATCTTTTCTGCCCAGGAAATATAAATAGCCCTCGGCATCTTTCTTAAAGTAATCTCCTGTAAATAATAGATTTTCGCTGAAATTTAATCCTGGCCTGAAATATTTTGCAGTTAGATCAGGAGAATTCCAATAACCCTTCATAACGTTTGAACCCCTTACTACCAGCTCACCAACTTCACCAGGTTTCACCTCCTGTTCATTTTCATCCACAATGAAGACTTCACAATTAGGCATAGCTTTTCCAACAGAACCAGGTCTCCTGTCTATTTCATCAGGTGGCAGATAGCACACCCTTTTGCATTCAGTCAATCCAAACATTGAATATATTCTAACATGAGGTAATTCATTTCTAATCTTTTTAATATGTTCCTCAGGTAAAGCCGCCCCGGTATTTGTAATATATCTTAATGAACTGAAATCATATTTTTTTAAGTTTTTTATTTTTAATAACATTGCTATAATAGTAGGGACTATTGGAAAGCCTGTTATTTGTTCTTTTTGGATGAGTTTAATTATGTCAGTAATAAAGATAAATGATTTCTCCAACACGACTGTCCCCCCAAATATAAATGCCATAATGACCTGGTACAGTCCATAATCAAATGAAAGTGGTAATGTGTTCAATATAATATCATCTTCTATGTTTTCTATGTACTGAATAATGCTTTGTGCTGCAGAAATTATATTAATATGAGTTGACATTACACCTTTGGGTTCACCCGTTGATCCAGAAGTATAAATTAATGCCGCTAAATCCAGATCTATGCAACCAGCTTTGATCCTGTCTGATTCATTACTTCTTTTATAAGCTGAATATTCTTGTATGTTTATATTATTAAATATATCGTCCCAACTAAATGATGATGACAATAATGATTTTGGTATTGATAATTTTGAACCTACCCATATTATCTTGATTTGATTCGTAATATCATTAAAGGCCTTCTCAATAACATTAGATTTGGATAAATGAGTGATTATAACGCTAGCGCCAGAATCTTTTATTATGTATGAAAGTTTACTTGCCCGTACCTGACTGTTAATAACTACAAAAACACCAGCAGCCTTTAAAATTCCATAAACAGAAATTACTGTCTTAGAAGAATTATCCATATAAATTATAACGCGATCATTACGTGTGATTCCTATTCCCAATAGAAATAATGCTAGTTGATCAGAATATTGATTTATAGTAGAATATGTCAAACGTTCTTTGCCAGCAATTAAAGCTTCCTTATTTGGATAAAGCCTTGCGGAATTTTCAAGATAATCCTGAACAAAAGTCGGATATTTCATTTTAGATTAATTTCATAGCTTCAATTATAATGTCAAATAGCAAGATAGTATAAAAATTAATAGTGCGGGAACTAGCCTATAGACATAATAATTGCACATTTTTACATTTCTGTAAAAGTTTTAAATTAATTTAACTTCTATTCTCAATTTGGAATAAGAGTAAATTTAGCTTATGAACTCCTGATTTTATTTGTGAGTATGTTATATATAGCTTTAAAGAAATATTTAATATCTGTAAAATAAGGATTCTTTTTCTTATCGTTCAGATAAATTCTTTCAGCTTCTATATTTCCTTTATCATCGGGCATACATAATGATACGTAGGGGGGAATACATCCCGGTTTATTTTTAATTCTCTTAATTTGAAGGTCTTCGGGAAATTGACTGAATCTGACCCAACTCAAAGGACGTACTCCTACAAGCTTCATTTCTCCTTTTATTACATTGACGATCTGTGGAAGTTCATCAAGCCATATTCTTCTGAAATACCTACCCCACCTGGTAAGCCTGAAATCATCTTCCGGCTTCCCCATAGGATTATATCCATTAAGTTTTAAAACAAAATCCTGTATATATTCTGAATAGGGATGCATAGTTCTGATTTTATAAACGCCTATCATCCTGGCATTTTTTCCAATCCTGCTTAGCTTAATTATTGGATGAAATGAAGGGCTTTTATCTTGTATCGGTTCTCTTGATTTCATAACTACAAAATAAAATAATCCATCGATAATTGTGTAATCAATAATGTCAAATCCACAATATACAAGTCTTCCCAACACTTCTGCCTGAGAAATAGTATGATGAGCTCCCCTGGTAAAATAAAAATATATTTTTTCTATATATCTTAATCTTGGAATTACTCTGTTAACCGCAAAATCCATCAGCCAGACAATTGGACCTAGAGTTTTACCAAACACTCTGTAAATTCTCTTCTTTCTTTCCCAGTATTTTTCCAGTCTGCCAATATATAATCCTGCATCAGGCAAAAGTTTGTTAACTGACCGGAAATGTTCATTAATGTATCGAATATGATTTATTTTCTTAAAATTTATAATTGTCCTGATATTATTAAAATCAACATCTTCTGCGTATGATCTGGAAGCTGTACTAAATATAATATGATTAAAATACTTTTTTAGATCAAGATGTTCACGAACATATCTATACACCTGAGGATTGGACTCCCTTAATATTGCCTTCTCCAGATCATTATAGTTAAGGAAATTATGCTTTAACGCTGAAATAACGGCATCTTTGGTTTTCCGGTTAAGATGATCGAAATGTGATTCACCTATTAAATTATGAACGTACTCAATATATCCTGGCATTCTCGATTAGGGTTAATAGTATTAGGTATTTTCAGATATTTTTTAATATTTAATTGATAAAAATTTTTAATATTAAATCTCAAACAGTTATACTTTTAAAAAGAACGTTTAATAGATTCAAAATTTTTAAATAATAGTTTAAGATACTTTTTAATTTTCTGTACGAATGTAATCTAAGATCTAATATAAATCAAGTAAGAATTTACGAATGTTAATAATTTGATGATGAACTTATCAATATTTTTAACTAATGAAATCAGGCCAGTCTTTGAAACTGTATTTTAGTAATTTTTTTGTATAAAATGAAAATTATATTGCAGATTTTGGAATCATTAAATTTAAGGATTTTAAATGTATTTAACAACTCTTTATTTATTCATTTTGAAGTTAGTAATATTATAGTTTTTTAGTAAGTTTAACATATAAATTTCACTTACCTGTTTTAACTGAATTAAAAATGTCCTGGTCTGTTTACATATCTGAATATATATCTTATTTAAAACTTGAAAAATCATTATCTGAAAATTCTATTGACGCTTATAAGAGAGATATTAAAATGTTATTGTCCTTCCTTGAGTTTAAGAAACTCAACATTCCTCCTGCTGAAATAGAACTCCTGCATCTCAGACAATTTATCAGTTGGGTAAATGAACTGGGAATGAGCGCCAGAACGCAGGCACGTGTGATTTCAGGAATTAAATCCTTCTTTAAATTTCTTCTCATTGACGAAAAAATTAACAGTGACCCTACTGCTTTACTGGAGTCACCTAAAATTGGCAGAAGGCTTCCGGAAATACTTACAGTTGAAGAAATAGATAATCTCATAAATGCTATTGATTTAAGTAAACCGGAAGGACACAGGAATAGGGCTATTATTGAAACATTGTATAGTTGCGGACTCAGAGTATCGGAACTTATTAATCTGAGACTTACAGATTTGTTTTTTGACCAGGGATTTATCAAGGTACTTGGCAAAGGGAATAAAGAAAGACTTGTTCCTGTTAGCCAGAAAGCCATAAAGGAAATAGAAATATATATCAGTCAATACAGAAATCATTATCGAATCGACAGGCAGTTTGAAAACATTTTATTTCTTAACAGAAGGGGAAAGAAGCTTACAAGGGTAATGATATTTACTATTATTAAAACCCTGGCAAAAACAATAGGCTTAAAGAAAAATATAAGTCCCCATACCTTCAGGCATTCATTTGCCTCTCATCTTATTGACGGGGGAGCTGACCTGCGTGCTATACAGGAAATGCTCGGTCATGAGTCAATAATAACTACGGAAATTTACACGCACCTTGATACCGAATATTTAAGGGACACTATAATTCAGTATCATCCCAGGGCGTAATGAGTTTCTTATTTTTACAACTTTAAATATCAAGATTAATATTTTTTAAATACCTTTGTGGACTTTTAAAATCAGATATTAGAATACAAAAAAAATCAGATATTAGAATACAGGAAAAAGCAGATATAGGATTACAAGCAATATAAATTAAAAAAATATAATAAATGACTAAAGTAAAACGTGTATACTCATTTGGTAATAAACAGGCTGAAGGAAAAGCAGACATGAAAAGCTTGCTTGGCGGCAAGGGAGCTAATCTGGCAGAAATGAACCTTATTGGAGTGCCTGTTCCCCCTGGATTCACAATAACTACAGAAGTCTGTGCTGAATATAACAAGCTTGGCAAGAAAAAAGTAATAGAACTTCTTAAAGATGAGGTTAAACAGGCAATGAAAAATGTGGAAAGTATTATGGGATACAAGTTTGGAGATCAAGATAACCCTTTGCTGGTTTCTGTGCGTTCAGGAGCAAGGGCATCAATGCCCGGAATGATGGATACTGTGCTGAACCTGGGATTGAATGACGACGCTGTTAAAGGAATTGCCAGTAAGACCAATAATAAAAGATTTGCATGGGATTCTTACAGAAGATTTGTTCAGATGTATGGTGATGTTGTTTTGGGAATGAAACCTGCTTCAAAGGAAGATGTTGATCCGTTTGAAGAAATAATTGAAAATGTTAAGAGTTCAAAAGGCGTAGAAAATGATACTGATCTTACAACAGAAGACCTTAAGGTACTTGTGTTAAGGTTTAAAAAAGCCGTTAAGGATGTTACCGGCAAAGATTTCCCTGCAGATCCATGGGAACAGTTATGGGGTTCTATTTGTGCTGTATTTGACAGCTGGATGAATGAAAGGGCCATCGTATACCGGCAGTTAAACCAGATACCGGAAGAATGGGGAACTGCTGTAAATGTGCAGGCAATGGTATTTGGCAATATGGGCGATAGTTCGGGCACAGGTGTCGCTTTCACCAGAGATGCTGCTACCGGGGAGAATCTATTTAATGGTGAATATCTTATTAACGCACAGGGCGAGGATGTTGTGGCAGGTATCAGAACACCACAGCAAATAACCAAAGAAGGTTCTCTTCGATGGGCCAAACTCGCAGGAATTGATGAAGATGAGAGAATTACAATTTATCCCTCACTTGAAGAAACAATGCCTAAAATTTATAAAGAGCTAAATGAGATCCAGAAAAAACTCGAATCGCATTATAAAGATATGCAGGACCTTGAATTTACCATACAGGAAGATAAACTTTGGTTATTGCAAACCAGAAATGGTAAGCGTACAGCAGCATCAATGGTAAAGATTGCAATGGATCTGCTCAGGGAAGGCGCTATTGATGAAAAAACAGCTATCCTGCGGCTGGAGGCAAATAAGCTTGACGAATTGCTGCATCCCGTATTTGATCAGGAAGCAATTTCAGAAGCAAACGTCCTTGCAAAGGGCCTTCCGGCTTCTCCGGGTGCAGCCACAGGAGAGATAGTATTCTTTGCAGATGAAGCTGAAACCTGGAAAGCCCAGGGAAAAGAAGTCTTACTGGTAAGAATTGAAACATCACCCGAAGACCTTGCAGGCATGAATGCTGCTAATGGTATACTAACTGCCCGGGGGGGGATGACATCTCATGCGGCTGTTGTCGCAAGGGGTATGGGTAAATGCTGTATATCAGGTGCAGGAAGCATAAATATTGATTATAAAAAACGGCAACTGCTGATAGATGGTAAAATCTTTAAAGAAGGCGAATGGTTATCAATAAATGGTTCCACAGGTGAAGTTTATGAAGGTAAGATTAAAACTATAGATCCTGAATTGAGCGGTGATTTTGGAGAAATTATGAAACTGGCCTTCAAATACAGAAAAATGGGTATCAGAACAAATGCGGACACTCCCCAGGATGCATGGGTAGCCAGGACTTTCGGTGCACAGGGTATAGGATTGTGCCGTACCGAGCACATGTTTTTTGAAGAAGACAGAATTATCGTAATGCGTGAAATGATACTTGCTGAAAATGAAGCTGGCAGAAGGAAAGCATTAGAGAAGTTGCTGCCAATGCAGAGATCGGATTTTGAAGGTATATTTGAAGCTATGGAAGGACTGCCGGTAACTATCAGATTGCTTGACCCGCCCCTGCATGAATTTGTGCCGCATGACCAGGAAAATCAAAAAGTAATGGCAGATGATATGGGTGTGTCGGTTGAAGTTATTAAAAAGAAAGTTGAGGATCTTTCTGAATTTAATCCTATGCTTGGTCACAGAGGATGCCGTTTAGGAATTACTTATCCTGAAATAACTGAAATGCAGGCCAGGGCAATAATAGAAGCAGCCCTGAATTTAAAGGCAAAGGGCATAAAAACAATTCCTGAAATTATGGTTCCTCTCATCGGGACGGTTCAGGAATTTAAAATGCAGGAAGAAATAATAAGGTTAACTGCAGAAAAAGTATTTAAAGAAAAGGGAGATACTATCGAATATCTGGTAGGTACGATGATTGAAATTCCACGTGCAGCTATTACCGCTGATGAGGTAGCAGAAAGGGCCGAATTTTTCTCATTTGGAACAAACGACCTTACACAAATGACTTTCGGTTACTCAAGAGATGATGCCGGTAAATTCTTGCCAGTATATATTGAAAAAGGAATTTTAAAAAATGATCCTTTTCAAATCCTGGATCAAACAGGCGTAGGCCAACTGATTGAGATAGGGGTTAAAAAGGGACGAAGTGTAAGAAAAAACCTGAAAATAGGAATATGCGGCGAACATGGCGGAGAACCCAGTTCAGTGGAATTCTGTCACAGGACAGGTATGGATTATGTAAGCTGTTCTCCGTTTAGAGTACCAATTGCAAGGCTGGCAGCAGCACAGGCTGCAATAAAAGAAATGTAAAAGGGACAGATGTCTGGATGAAAGGGACAGATGCTTTTATTTAAAAGAAGGGTCTGTTCCTTTTTATTATACATATAACTGATCCGGACTGGTTTTTGACAATTCGATTAAAAAATCAGCTATTTTTTCAATTGACTCTTTTAAATATTTTACTCCTTTCTCTTTTGTTGCTTTAGCCGGATTCCCTGCTCCTGTATCGCCGGATATTTTCTCCCAGTCCCTGGGTGCCCAGACAAAATCGAAACCCTGATCCCTGAATATTAGCTTTTTCGTTTTTCCTTTCCCGGCTTGTGAAAGGGGAGCAACATGTCCGGGTGCAATATTAAGCATTATGCTTGTCTCCATTTCAGCAGCATGATCTCCTGTATCATCAAAATATTTCGCCCAGTCAACTACCTCGTACCAGTTTATAACACAAATAAAAATTTCTTTAAATTTTGGCTTAAGTTCCCTGACGATTGGTTTAAATTCGTTTCCTCCATGCCCATTCAATATTACTAATTTCTTAAATCCCTGTATGACAATAGAGTCTATGATATCTTCAAGAATGGCAAGCTGAGTGGAAGGATTCATATTAATTGTAAGTTTAATATGAAGCTGGCCAGTATTAACACCATATGGTATAACAGGCATAACAATTATTTTTGCACCTTTTTCCCATGCAATCCTGGCTGCCTCTGCTGAAACATATTCTGTATGGATATTATCCGTCGTATACGGCAAATGATAATTATGCGCCTCAGTTGCGCCCCATGGTAATATCACAACTTCATAATCTGTTTCTTTTACTGTTTTCCAGCTGACTTCATTTAATAAATACGGCCGGGTTGTCATAATAATTGGTTTAATAAATTATTTATATTAGCTATGTATGGGATTTATTTGTCTTTATTCTTGCTTAAATTAAAATATATTATAAACGATAACCCGCATGCAAGAATTAATGCAATAATGCCATACAAAAATTGCGAAAATAGAATTTTACCTATTCCGTACATAATCGCATAAATAGCACCGACTGCACAAAACCAGTTAATAAAAAGTCTGCCAAAACCAGTTACTGGTTTGACCCCTTTGATTTTACCGCTGATTTTTCTCCATCCTATACCTCCCGGATAAACCTTTTCAAAGAAAGATACAAGAACATTTTTATCTACAGGTTTTGTAAGATAAGTGACTATAATCCATATTATTGTTGTACCTATAACAATTGGAAACAATGTTAGCGGTGGTTCAAGTCCCATCCCCTTTATGTTAACTGATATAACCTGAGAAAAAACTTCCAGTTTCATACTGATACCATCTCTGGACAGAGGATAAAGTATTACAGGTGCTATCATTGCAGATATTTCAGACCAGGCATTGATTCTCCACCAGTACCAGCGAAGTATTAATACAGCACCCAGACCGGCACTTATGTTCAGAATAAATATCCACGCACCGGAAATTGTAGTTAGAAAATATTTTGAAATTAACAGCGAAAACAGTATCAAAACAATAATAGTCACCCTTGAAATAATAACGTAATGAGTCTCATTTCCTGATTTATAAATAAATCTTTTATAAAAATCATTTATCAGGTAAGAAGTACCCCAGTTTAATTGTGATGCTATTGTAGACATATAGGCAGCCATAAATACCGCTATAAGTAAGCCAAGCAAACCTGCAGGCAGGTAGGCAACCATTAACTTGGGATACATCACCCCGGGGTCAACCGTATTTTCATATTTTTCATAGAAATCCATGAATGCTTTGTCATATTTCAAATCATTGCGGGTCTTATAGATCTCTTTGTTTTTATATGCTTCTTCGACTTTTTCAAACAATACGGGATTTTCTTTTTTCAACTGATCTGTGTTTTGTGCCCGCGGTAAAACAACCAGCGCTGCCAAAGCAACAATTATCCATGGCCAGGGCCGTATTGTATAATGTGCAATATTAAACCATAAAGTAGCAAGCATACTATGTTTTTCGTCCTTTGCAGAAAGCATACGTTGTGCGATATACCCTCCCCCACCCGGGTCAGCTCCCGGATACCAGCTTGACCACCATTGTATTCCGATATAAGCAAAAAATGCGCCGGTGGTTAGTGCAAGAGCGCCCCCCGTTAATTGCCTGGTGGATATAGTACTGACTTTAGGGAAAAAATTCAATATTTCAGGGGATAACTTTGCCGATAAGGCTTTCAGGCTTGCTATCTGAGGAAGTTTTACAACTATGACGGCAAGTATTATGCAGCCGGTCATAGCAAAAACAAATTGAAAACTGTCAGTTCTGACTGTGCCCAGCAGTCCGGAAGCCACAGCATAAACAGAAATTATTATTGCCAGAATAATAACCAGCAGAAACGAATCTAATCCAGGCAGTATGATACGGAAAATTTTTTCCATTGCCTCATGGACCCATCCAAGTACAATTGCATTCATAAATAAACCAAGGTATAGTGCTCTGAAACCTCTTAAAATAGCAGCTTCCTTACCTGAATAACGTATTTCAATAAACTCAAGATCAGTCATGATACCAGATCTTCGCCATAGCCTGGAAAAGAAAAAAACAGTAAGTAATCCCCCAATAGCAAGATTCCACCATATCCAGTTTCCTGCTATACCATTCTTTGCAACAAGTTCTGTTACAGCTAATGGTGTATCTGCAGCAAAAGTTGTTGCTACCATAGCTGTGCCTGCCAGGTACCACGGTAAGTTTCTGCCCGACAAAAAAAACTGTTTGGTGTCTTTACCGGCCTTAAGAGAATAATAAGCAGCTATAATAAAAATGACTATAAAAAAAATGACAATAACTATTAAATCAATGATATTAAGCCTGGTCATGATCTCAATAAAGTGATATGTTAGTTGTTTTTAATAAGTTCAAATATACTCTTATCATACATTCAAAAAAAATAATTATAAAATTTGCTATTGTCTTGATTATAATTCACAGGAATAACTAACTTAGGAGTGCAGCTGTTTTTAAGAAGAAAATTGAATAAGCGATTTTTTACTCTGAACAGATGATTTGACAATTTTGTTTAATGAATAATTTGTATTTAAGTTATTATTTTCTTTTATTATCTTTAGATAAATAAAAATATGCTAAAAAACATATTTTTAAAATAATTTTTCTTTTTTTGCAGATAATTAAATCATGTATAATTTTTAAAAAACACATCTATGAATAACTCCAGTATGAAGAAAGAGCACAAAAATAAATTAAAAATCAATCAAAGCATTTTAAGTAAGGAAGATATAGAAAAATTAGAGTACCTCAATAATCCTAAGGTTTTAAAAATTGTTGAAGAATTTATTAATTTATTAAAGCCTGCTAAAGCTACAGTTATCACCGATTCTCAGGAAGATATTGATTATGTCAGAGAATTAGCTTTAAAAACCGGAGAAGAAAGAAAACTTGCTATGAAAGGCCATACAATTCATTATGATAGCTATTATGACCAGGCGCGGGATAAGGGGAACACGAGTGTATTAGTTACGCCGGGTATGAAAATGAGCAAGGTAATTAATACAAAACCCAGAGAAGAGGGAGTTAAAGAAGTTTTAGAGATAATGGATGGAGCTATGGCAGGAAAAGAGGTTTTAGTGAGGTTTTTTTGTCTCGGACCTTTAGGTTCAAAGTTCTCGATTTGTGCTCTGCAGATAACAGATTCTTCATATGTTGGACATAGCGAAGATATTCTTTACAGATCAGGTTATGAAGAGTTTAAAAAGCTAAATGGTTCTGAAGAGTTCTTTTATCTGGTACATTCAGCAGGTGAACTGGATGAAAGGGGTAATACAAAAAACATCGATAAGAGAAGAATTTATATGGACTTGAAGGAAAATAGAGTCCTCACCGTAAATAATCAGTATGCGGGTAATAGTCTTGGTTTGAAAAAATTAGCTTTACGTCTTGCTATTTACAAGGCAAATAATGAAGACTGGTTAACGGAGCATATGTTTATCATGGGTATTAAACCGGAAGGTAAAAACAGAATATCATATTTTACCGGTGCATTTCCAAGTGCCTGTGGTAAAACTTCAACTGCTATGGTTCCCGGACAGACAATTGTTGGGGATGATATTGCATACATAAGGGAATGGGATGACGGAACATGTCATTCCGTAAATATTGAGCAGGGAATATTTGGAATCATTACTGATGTTAATCCAAAAGATGACCCGTTTATTTATGAAGTGCTTACTACACCAAGAGAATTAATTTTTTCCAATATTTTAATTAATAATGGTAAACCATATTGGTTGAATATGGGGCAGGAACTTCCGGATGAAGGCATGAATCATTTCAGTGAAAACTGGAAACTTGGAGATAAAGATAAGGAAGGTAAAGTTGTTGAACATGCTCATAAGAATGCAAGATATACGGTAAGAATAAATGAATTATCAAATGCTGACCCAAACCTTCATAATCCGGATGGTGTTCCGATAAGTGGTGTAATTTATGGAGGCCGGGATTCTGATACATCCGTACCTGTATTTCAGAGTTTAAATTGGGAACACGGGGTATATATTGGTGCAACAATTGAGTCGGAGACCACTGCTGCTACTATCGGACAGGTAGGTGTCAGAAAGTTTAGTCCCATGGCTAATCTGGACTTTCTTGTAGTACAATTAGGTAAGTATATTAAAAACCATATAAATTTTGGTAATAAACTAAAAAATCTGCCTTTAGTATTTGCAACAAACTATTTTATTAAAGAAAATGATGAATTTTTAAGTGAGAAAGTAGACAAAAAAGTATGGCTCATATGGATGGAAGGCAGAGTGCATGGAGAATACGATGCAATAGAGACAGCCATAGGATACATACCAAAATACGAAGATATACAGCCCTTATTTAAGAAAATATTCAATAGAGATTATACAAAAGAACTGTATGAAAAACAATTCTCATTAAGGGTACAAAAATTCCTTGAGAAGATAGAAAGAATGGAAAAAATTTATGCTGGTGAAGATGATATCCCACAAGCCTTTACAAATATATTAAAAGATCAAAAAGAAAGGCTTCTTGCATACAAAGAAAAATATAATAAGGATACAGTGAGTCCATTTGAAATAGTGTCATAACTCACAAAATATTGATATTTTTTCAATTCGCAGACACAAAAAAGGATCAATTTTTTTTGCTGTTTAAAGCCTCCGTTTCCCAACAACAGGGCGGTTTTTATTGAATTATGTTGACAAAATAATTATAAACAGATTTGTTAGCTTAATAATTATTAATAACTTTATACCCCTTGTTAAAAATCTAATCGTTAGTGTCAATAATCATTAATATTAGTATTCTGCTCTTAGCGTATTTGTTGGGTTCTATACCCACTTCAGTCTGGATAGGAAAACACTTCTTTAAAATAGATATAAGGGAACACGGGAGCAAAAACGCAGGTTCTACAAATGCCATAAGAATACTTGGATGGAAAGTCGGATTATTGGTACTTGTATTAGATATTTCCAAAGGCTACCTCGCAGTAAATTTGATACGTCTGACAGATTATTATATTCCGCAAACAGGAGATTACATTAACTTCCAGCTACTTTTGGGAATTGCAGCAATAATTGGACATATCTTCCCGGTGTATGTAGGGTTTAAGGGAGGTAAAGGAGTAGCGACTCTCCTGGGGTTTGTACTGGCCATTGATCCAACAACAACATTGATATGTATCGGAGTCTTTATAATAGCATTAATAATTACCAAATACGTTTCACTGAGCTCAATGATAGCAGGCTTTTCATTTCCTGTGTTAGTAATTTTTGTTTTTAAAACCACAACACCGGCACTTATTATTTTTTCGTTAATAGTATCGGTATTACTACTATTCACGCATCAAAAAAATATTGAAAGGTTGCTCCGCAAAGAAGAAAATAAGGCTTTATTCCTTATGAGGAAAAAACGAAGAGAAGCCGAAAAACTAAAAAAAATTGCATGAATATCATTGATTCCAGTTCTCAGATTTACAATCCGAATTAGCCATAAATCCCCTGCTTTTAAGTAAATACTTTAGATATTATATTTTTTTTTTTTGTATCTTTAGTTTTTTCAGTGAGAAAATTATAGCTTTGCAGCTCGTTTTTAAAACATAATGTCTCACTTAATTAAATTATAATTTTTTTAAATGACGGGAAAAATTAACAGTAAACTGGAAGATAAATTGGTAAAAGATGAAATCACTGATAATGAGTTAGATGATAATTCTAAAATAGCTGCAGCAAATTCTGATAGCACAACCACCAAACCAAAGAATAAAACAAAGAAAAGTCCGGTTAAAGCAAAAACAGAAAGTGATGTAAAAGGCACTAAAGTTGCGTCCGGGAAAACAGACAAGAAAAAAACAACTTCAAAATCAGCCAAAAAGGAAGACACAAAAGATAAAAAATCCGTTACAGATAAAGCAGGTAAAGATACCAGCGAAACTAAAGCAAAGACGAGAAAAACTCCTGCTGAAGAACCAGAATCAGAAAAAGTTACTGAAAGTAAACCCTCAACCGGAAAAAAGACTGACGAAAAAGCACCTGATACGGTCAAAGTTAAAAAGACCGGTAAGGTTGACGAATCTGACAAGGATTTTAACTGGACCGACTATATGGATAATAGTGATATTTACTCTGAAGAAGAAAGGGATAAGTATGAAAAGATGTATGATGAAACTCTTTCAACCATTACTGATAATGAGGTAATTGAAGGCACGGTTATTTCAATGAATAAAAGAGAGGTAGTTATTAATATTGGATATAAATCAGAAGGAGTAGTAAGCCTGAATGAATTTAGATATAATCCCGAATTAAATATAGGTGATAAGGTTGAGGTTTATGTAGAGAGCCAGGAAGATAAAAAGGGACAGCTGGTCCTTTCGCATAAAAAAGCCCGTGCATTAAAATCATGGGACAGAGTTAACGAAGCATTGAAAAATGACGAGATAATAAAAGGATATGTCAAATGCAGAACAAAAGGCGGGATGATAATAGATGTATTCGGAATAGAAGCATTTCTTCCGGGTTCCCAGATTGATGTCAAGCCAATTCGTGACTATGATTTATACGTAGGCAAAACTATGGAGTTTAAAGTGGTTAAAATAAACTACGAATTTAAAAATGTTGTAGTTTCACATAAAGCACTTATTGAGGCTGAACTTGAACAACAAAAAAAGGAAATTATTGCTAAACTTGAAAAAGGGCAAATTCTCGAAGGCACGGTTAAAAATATTACATCATATGGAGTTTTTATTGACCTGGGAGGAGTTGACGGATTAATTCACATAACTGATCTATCCTGGGGCAGAGTAAATCATCCTGAAGAAATAGCTGAATTAGACCAAAAATTGCGTGTAGTGATTCTTGACTTTGATGATGACAAGAAAAGAATTGCACTGGGTTTAAAACAACTTACTCCTCATCCATGGGATTCACTGGATCCAAATCTGAAAGTTGGTGACAAAGTAAAAGGTAAGGTAGTAGTTATGGCAGACTATGGTGCATTTATTGAGATTGCTCCGGGTGTCGAAGGTTTAATTCATGTATCGGAAATGTCATGGTCCCAGCACTTAAGAAGTGCCCAGGAATTTCTTAAGGTGGGTGATGAAGTTAAAGCTCAAATCCTTACATTAGATCGTGAAGAAAGGAAAATGTCTCTGGGTATTAAGCAATTAAAGCCTGATCCCTGGGAAAAAATTGAAGAAAAATACGGAATTAACTCCAGACATAAAGCAAAAGTTCGTAATTTTACTAATTTCGGGGTTTTTGTTGAAATAGAGGAAGGAGTCGATGGATTAATACATATCTCAGATTTATCGTGGACAAAAAAAATAAGACATCCTGCTGAATTTACAAATATTGGTGATGATATTGAAGTTGTAGTTCTGGAAATAGATAAGGAAAACAGGAGATTAAGTCTGGGACATAAACAATTGGAGGAAAATCCATGGGAAGTATTTGAAACTATCTTTACAACTGATTCAATTCATGAAGGAACAATCGTTGAGTTAAATGATAAAGGAGCAGTTGTAGCATTACCTTATGGTGTGGAAGGCTTCGTTACTTTAAAACATCTAGTTAAAGAAGATGGTTCAAAAGTCAAAGTGGATGAAAAGTTACAATTCAAAGTAATTGAATTTTCAAAATCTGCGAATAAAATTATACTCTCGCATACAAAAGTATATGAAACCGTAAAAAAAATAAGACCTGAACCTGAAAGAAAAAGAGTTCCTTCTGCTGCTAAAAGCCATAAGAAAGTCAAAACAGGTGTTGAAAGAACAACATTTGGAGATATAACAGAACTGGCAGCATTAAAGACAGAAATGGAAAAAAATGAAAATAAAAAGAAAAAAGAGGGAAAAAATGAAGATAAAAAAGAAAAAAGCAAATAACTTTATAAAATATATCTAAAATTTATTCTATATGGAATTCAAAATAGAAAAGCATGGCAATTATACATTAATTCAAGTATTGGAAGAAAAATTAGATACGCACATTGCGCCTACTCTCAAATCTGAATTAGTCCTGGTATCTGGTAATGGAGAAAAAAATATTATACTTGATTTAAGTAAGTGTCGTTATTGCGATTCATCAGGATTAAGTGCAATTCTGGTTGCCAATCGCCTTTGTAAAAATGCAAATGGCACATTCGTGCTCACAGGTCTTAATGATGCAGTTGAAAGACTAATAACAATTTCACAGCTTGATACTGTATTAAATATAGCCAGTTCTATTGATGAAGGAGCTAAGTTAATCTCAGAATCTGAAGGTTAAAAATACTTTCATTAGATACTATGTCATTCTCGTTGACGGTTCTGGGTAGTAGTTCTGCAGTACCTACGTCGATGAGAAATCCTACCGCTCATGTACTTAATGTTCATGAGCATTTTTTTTTAATAGATTGTGGCGAAGGGACACAGATGCAGCTGAATAAATTTAAGATTAGCCTGAATAAAATAAATAATATCTTTATCAGTCATCTGCATGGAGACCATATATTCGGACTTTTTGGATTATTATCTACTTATAACCTGTTAAACAGGAAGAATGATTTGCACATATACGCTCATCCTGAAATAAAACATACATTAAATTATTATAAGGATCATTTTGGAGAAAATTTGTGCTATAATATCATATTACATCCGTTTAAAGCTAACATTTCAAAATTAATATTTGAAAATAAACACATCACAGTTGAGACCATTCCACTAAGACACAGAATTCCTACGGTTGGATTTTTATTCAGGGAAAAGGAGAAACAAAAAAATATCAGGAAGGAATTAATAAAACAATATAATATTTTAATAAAAGATATTGTCAAAATAAAGCAGGGTGCTGACTATATCACCAGTAACGGGGAGATTATCGGGAATGAAAAACTTACGCTTCCTCCCTACAAAGTACGTTCATTTGCATATTGTTCGGATACAATCTATACAGAAAAGATCATTCCAAAAATTCATGGTGTAAGCCTTCTTTATTTCGAAACAACATTTATGGATAAGGATAAAAAACTGGCAAAATTAACATTTCACATGACCGCATCACAGGCAGCAACCCTGGCAAAAAAGGCCAAAGCAGAAAGATTGTTAGTTGGTCATTTTTCTGCAAGATATAAAGATGTTACTTTACTGGTAAACGAGGCTAAAAATATTTTTAAAAATACAGTTGCAGTTGAAGATGGCACTGTTTATACCGTGCCAGCAGAAAGACTAATATAATTTCATTGAAAAAATTATTCTGTTAATATAAATTTAAAAAGCAAAATAATTCAATATTCAATATCCTATATTATTAATTATATTTGCAGCCCGGTAAAATTAATAAGGTGTATAACAAAATTATCATATTAGACTTCGGATCTCAGTATACACAATTAATTGCAAGAAAGATAAGGGAATTAAATGTATATTGTGAAATATATCCCTATAATAATCTTCCCGACATTAAAGAAGATGTAAAGGGAATAATTCTTTCCGGAAGTCCTTTCTCAGTCAGGGATGATAATGCCCCGATGCCGGACTTGGAAAAAGTCAAAGGAAGATTACCATTGCTTGGGATTTGCTATGGAGCACAAATTCTGGCTCACCGGTACGGGGGCGAGGTTCTGCCCTCCAAACACCGTGAATATGGCAGGGCAAATCTTGAATATTTTGATAAAAACTCCGGACTGCTTGAGGGTATTTCTGTAAACAGTCAGGTTTGGATGTCACATGGGGACACAATTTCAAAACTACCTGATAACTTCAAAATAATAGGCAGTACAGGAAATATAAAAGTTGCAGCATATAGAATCTTTTCTGAAGAAACATTTGGCATTCAGTTCCACCCCGAAGTGTACCATACTACCGAAGGGAAAAGAATATTGTCTAATTTTGTTGTTAATATATGTCATTGTGCGCAGGATTGGACACCATCTTCATTCATTGAATCCACTGTAAATAAATTAAAGGAAACACTGGGTAATGATAAGGTAGTTCTTGGTTTGTCAGGAGGAATCGATTCTTCTGTAACTGCTGTATTATTAAATAAAGCTATAGGTAATAATTTAACCTGCATTTTTGTCGATAACGGACTGTTAAGAAAGAATGAATATGAACAGGTGCTTGCTTCTTACAGGCATATGGGCCTGAATGTTGCAGGCATAGATGCCGGTGATAAGTTTTTAAATGATTTAAAAGGGATATATGATCCTGAAAAAAAAAGAAAAATTATAGGAAAGAATTTTATTGATGTCTTTGAAAAGCAAGCAGGAAAAATTAAAGATGTAAAATGGCTGGCTCAGGGGACAATATATCCGGATGTAATAGAATCTGTTTCGGTAAAAGGTCCGTCAGCAACAATAAAATCTCATCATAATGTTGGCGGTTTACCTTTAAAAATGGACTTAAAAGTTATAGAACCACTAAAACTTCTTTTTAAAGATGAGGTCAGGAAGGTCGGAGTTGAATTAAATATTGATAATGAAATAATAAAACGCCACCCTTTTCCGGGACCCGGATTAGCAGTCAGAATCCTTGGTGATGTTACTCATGAGAAGGTCAGGATGTTGCAGGAAGTTGATAATATATTTATAGAAGGATTAAAGGAATTTGGCCTGTATGACGAAGTATGGCAGGCCGGAGCTGTTTTGCTGCCTGTTCAGTCAGTAGGCGTAATGGGTGATGAAAGAACCTATGAAAATGTTGTTGCTCTGCGTGCCGTATCTTCCACCGATGGAATGACAGCTGACTGGACACATTTACCCTTTGAATTTCTCAGTACAATTTCAAACAGGATCATTAATAATGTTAAGGGTATTAACAGAATTGTATATGATATTAGTTCTAAACCACCCTCAACAATAGAATGGGAATAGAAAAACAGAATTCTTTTAATTTTATTTGGAAATAACTGTCAAAAATTAGTATCTTGTTACTGTAAAAAAATTCTTTAAATGGAAAAACTTGAAATTATTGCCGGTAAGCATACACCTATGGTTTGGTTCGACCCGAAAGAAAATACTTTTTCAATTTCCGGTTCATCATTACCTGAAAATGTACATGATTTTTACCGGCCAGTATTACTGTGGCTGGATGAATATGAAAAGAATATTAAGACTTTTAAGAAACCTCTCAAAATAACATTGAAATTTGCTTATTACAATTCCGGGTCAATGCGATATATTGCTGAGATATTTAAGAAAATCGCTAAAATTAAAAAGAAGGGAATGAAAACGATAGTCAACTGGCATTATGAAAAAGAAGACGAGTTGTTAAAGGAAGCAGGAGAAGATCTGGCAGAATTGGCAGGTTTGGATTTTAATTTCATTGTATCATAGTTTTTATCTATCTCAATAATTACCTTTTATCTGCAAAAACAACATCTGGCTTAAGTTATATATTAAAAACCTAATTGTTGATAACTCCAAAACATTTTATTCTTACATTTGTTTTGCTAATATAGTATTAAACATATTTAGTCTTTTATGAGAAATTTTAAATTCTTTATATATATATGGCTTATCCTGATAATATTTATACCTGGGACATCCAGTTCTCAAACAATCTATGAACAGGCACTAAAATTCGGGAGGGTACTGGAATGGATTGACAGATACTATGTAGATTCTGTTAACCAGAAGGAACTGGTTGAGGATGCTATCATTGAAATGCTTAAAAAGCTTGATCCGCATTCGTCATATCTCACAAAAAAGGAAGCTGAAGAAACAAACGAACCTCTTCAGGGTAATTTTGAAGGAATTGGAATATCTTTTAATATTTTATATGATACGATATTTGTAATTTCTCCCATTTTCGGAGGTCCGTCTGAAAAAATTGGTATACTTGCAGGAGATAGAATAGTTAAAGTTGATGGGATAAATGTAGCAGGAATTGGCATAACAAATGAAGATGTTTACAGGTTACTGCGCGGAGAAAAGAATACAAAAGTAACAGTTACAATACTCAGACGGGATGTTAATGAATTGCTTGATTTTACAATTACCAGGGATAAAATTCCGATTTACAGCATCGATGCCTCATATAAAGTCAAAGATGATATTGGTTATATAAAAATCAACAGATTTTCAATGACTACGATTGTTGAATTCATAGAAGCTGTAGAAAAACTTAAATCACAAAATGTTAACAATTTAATTCTTGATTTATCGGGTAATGGAGGTGGATATCTTGATATTGCTGTTAAACTTGCTGATCAATTCCTGGATAATGAAAAACTTATCGTCTATACAGAGGGAATGAATAATCCGAGAAGAGAATATTTATCTACATTAAAAGGAGTCTTCGAAACAGGAAATATCGTAATAATAATGGATGAAGGTTCGGCCTCGGCGAGTGAAATAGTAGCAGGAGCAATTCAGGACTGGGATAGGGGAATTATTATTGGCAGAAGATCATTTGGCAAGGGGCTGGTTCAGCGACCCCTTAGACTACCTGATTCATCTATGGTCAGACTTACAGTTGCAAGATATTATACCCCTACTGGCAGATTAATTCAAAAACCATATGATATGAGTAAGTCTGAATATGATAATGACATAATTAACCGTTACAACAACGGGGAGCTCTCTCATAAAGATAGTATTCATTTTCCTGATTCATTAAAATATAATACTCTTAAAAATTCAAGGATCGTATATGGTGGAGGTGGAATAATGCCTGATTTTTTTATTCCAATAGATACTTCCTCTTATTCAGATTATTATAGAGATTTACTTAGAAGAGATATATTGAATCGTTTCACACTTAAATATATAGAAAATAACAGGACACGTTTTGAAAGCAGGTATCTGACATTTAATGATTTTAAGATTAATTTTGAAGTAACTGATAAAATGTTAAATGAACTGATCGAGTTTGCAAATAAGGAGGATTTATTTAAAGATAAAGAAGCAATTGAAATATCAGGTGAAAAAATAAAACTGCTAATAAAGGCATATATTGCGCGTGATTTATGGAGTAGCAGTGAGTTTTACGAAATAATGAACGAAAATGAAGTAAAATATCAGAAAGCAATTGATATATTGGATGACTGGAAATACTACGAAACCTTACTAATGAAAAAAATCTGATGTTTTTTATCAATCAGGTTTTAATTTAAATCATTGAATTTCATTAGCTTATTCTATGTGTTTCTATCTGTCCTTAAAAATTCTGATTTACTTATTTATATTTACTGAAATTTGGTTATATTTAAATCTGGAATTGACCTTGTATCATCTGCTTTATTTGTATTATATTAATTTAGCAAATTTTTAAAAGACAATATTTTTTATATATTTGTTGAACTTTAAATTGTATTTAGACTTATAAATCGAACGATTTGCTAATATAGGTGGCTTTTATGGGCTTTAATGTAAAAGAGTATTATGAAAATATAAGCAAAGGTAATATACTTCTTGCCTATAAAGGTAGTATAACCTCCGAATTAATAAATGATGTTCTCGAAGCTGTGGAAAAGAAGCTCGAGGAAGTGAATGAATTGAGTAAAACCAGGAAAAAACTCTATAACGTCCTGGTGGAAAGCATGCAAAATCTTTATCATCATATTGAAGAGTCTCATGAAGGGATAACAGAGGAATTTGATCCTAAATTCGGATTATTAGTGATCGAGAAGGAAGATGGGATGTATAAAGTTACTACCGGAAACTTTATTAATTCAACAAAAATAAAATTTCTTAAGGAAAAGATTGATAAAATCAATTCACTCTCAAGAGATGAATTAAAAGATATGTATAAATTCATATTAAATCATCAAAAACTATCTGCCAAAGGAGGCGGAGGATTGGGACTGGTTGATATAGCAAGAAAGACAGGAAGCAAGTTGGAATATGTATTTCATAATTATAATAATAATTACTATTTCTTCAATTTAATAATTAAAGTATAACTTAAGAGTAGATGTAAATAACTAAATATGGAATCAATTTTTATTGAAGGAACGCTGAAGACACCAATAGTAAAATTCGATGGTAAGACAGGAATTGTTGAGATTAAAGGCAGATCTATTCCCGAGAATTCAATTGAATTTTACAAACCATTGGTTGACTGGTTAGAAGAATATGCAAAAAAACCTCTTGAGAAAACACAGGTAAATGTTCAGTTAGAATATTTTAATACAAGTTCATCCAAGTGTATTTTGGATGTTTTTAAAAAACTCGAAGCTATACACAAAGCAAAACACGATGTTGTTATAAACTGGTATTATGAAGAAGACGATGAAGATATGCTTGAGGCAGGGGAAGATTATGAATCAATTATAAGAGTTCCCTTTAAAATGATTGAAATTGTAGACTAAAGATAAAAAATAAAGGCTGTCTTAAAAGGGCAGCCTTTTTTGTTATAGAATTAATGCTTTTTTATGTTCTTTTCCATCTGTTACTAAAATGTTCCATATAATCCAGGAACTTCTTTAATCCTCTGTAATACAATATTATATACAACAACAAGGACATTGCCCAGATCACGCACAAGTTTACCCAGAAAGTACTGTAATATTTACCAAATACTTGCTTTCTTGGAGAATAAAAATGAGCTTTTACAAATTTTTGTTCAGGATCCAGATAAATCGGATCAATCTTCTGGTAAAGGTGTCCTTTATATTCTATTATTCTTACAACTTCATTCCTATTTTCAGCAAATTCAGCTAATTTATCATTATAATAGGTTCTTTTAAGTTCCACAAATTTTTGTTTATCCTGTGGTGTTTTATGCAACTCATTAATAATCTTATCCCTGCTATCGCATATTTTATTATAAACCCTTATATAAAGTCTGTTTATGTTGTTTAGATAATTTCTTGTCTGATCAATAACTGGCTTTGATAATTTATTAATGTACAGACTATCGATGTATTCAAATTTTACGACCTTATTTTTATCCAGTTCTTTGGCTATTTCATTCCTTAATAACTGCAGATGGCTCTCTGTCTTTTTATTATAATCCGGATTATCATAATATTTTTCAAGAAAATCAACTTTATTTAACAAATTTTTTACCCAGTAATTTTTCTTGAACTCAGCCATACTCATCTTCTTATTATAATCATAAAATTGTTTTTGATAATCATTTTTCATAAACTGATATACTGCTAAAGCTTCAAAACACCACCTGGCTGTCATTACCTCACCGTAAATTGGTATGCGGCTGGGAGATGAAATAGAAGGATTGAGTTTCTCATACTTAACCATTACACCGCTTAAAATAATCTGAGGTATTACTAAAAATGGAATAAGAATATATATTGTCACGACAGTCTTAAAGCTGTCTGAAATAAGTAATCCCATAATATTTGAAGAAGCCCATGCACTAAATAGTATCAGCCAGTAATGAAAATACATACCTCTTATTTCCATTATACTGTTTCCAATCACTACAAAAGTAAGTGCCTGAAGTGCTGAAATTAAGAACATTACTGCTGCTTTGGAAAACAGGTAACTGGACCAGCTCAAATTAAGAAATGCTTCCCTTTTCAGTATTTTCCTGTCTTTTATTATCTCCTCCGCACTTAAGGTTAATCCCATAAAAACGGCAACTATAACGGACATAAATATATAAACGGGTAAATTGCTGTTTCCGATAAAGGTATAACCAAGTTCATTTGTCTCACTTACATCTCTGTATTTTATAATAAAAGCAAGGATAAATGCCAGTAAAGGAGCTTCCAGAAATGTTATAATTAAATACTGGGTGTTTGCCAGTTTCGAAAGTATGTCACGGGTAACAAAGACAAAAAACTGTTTTAACTTGTTGGGGATCTTAAATGAAATTGATGGTAATTCTTTGGGAGCAGTTAATTTGCGCTCTTTTCCTTTTGAATATTCCAGATAATAGTTATGCCATTCCCTGGGTAATATTTTCCTTGTTTCAGTCAGTTTACCATATTCATCTATTACCAGGGATTCGACAATATTGAAAACCTGTTCAGGATTTACATTACCACATTCATGACATTCACTTTCGGACCAGTCTGCACGGTGTTCACGTGTTTTAAAATATATAATGGAATCTATGGGATCACCGTTATAAATCAAATATCCTCCGCTATCAAGTATAAGTAATTGATCAAACATCTTGAAGATATCGGAAGATGGTTGATGAATAACAACGAAAACAAGTTTGCCTTTTAATGTGAGATCCTTTAAAAGGTCCATTATATTTTCAGAATCCCTTGATGAAAGTCCGGATGTTGGCTCATCGAGGAATAATACTGCAGGTTCACGGATTAGTTCAAGTGCAATATTCAAACGTTTTCTCTGTCCTCCGCTGATCTTATTGTTCAACGGGGTTCCAACCTGAACATCCTTAATTTCGTATAATCCCAGATTTTGCAGTACCTTGTTAACAGCATTTCTAATTTCTTGCTCGGAATAGTTATCGAAACACAGCTTTGCATTGTAATATAAATTCTGGTAAACAGTTAATTCCTCTATTAATAAGTCATCCTGAGAGACATGCCCGATCAAACCTTCCACTTTATCTTTATCCTCATGAATATTTATACCATTTATCAATATTTCACCTGTTGTTGGCTTTACCGAACCGTTCAAAACATTAAGCAGCGTTGATTTCCCGGCACCACTTGCCCCCATTATGCCGACAAGCCTTCCTGATTCTTCTGAGAAACTGAGTTTGTTCAGTCCGTATTTACCGTTTTTGAACTGATAACATATATCCTTAATTTCAAAAACTATCCTCGATTTCAACCTCTCATCCCTGAATACGCTTACAATATCACTGAAATATATAGGTTTTATATGATGATTTCTGATCGATGAGCCTGTATACAACACATGTACCTTATCCTCCTGAAGCAATTGTCCGTTTAGATACATCTCATGCTCGCCAATATACCTCATAAGGTACATATTTGAGGTAGTTACACGAAGTATTCTAAGCTGTCCTTCAAGAAATTCAGAGTAAATATGTTTGATTTTCTGACTGGAGTGGCTACTGTTGTTATCAATAATTAATATATTACTGCTATTTGGTATAGAGTTAAAAGGATTTATTGTAAATTCCTTAATTCTATTATATTCTTTTTCATCTATATAAAAAGATACTGCTACTGCTGAAATAAATTCAAATTCCTGATCAGTTATCTCATCATCATCAGAGTTCACAAACTCAAACAGTCTCACCAGTACAACTATCTTTTGTTTCTGAGTTAATTCTTTATTTATTTGATCACAGATCTTTAAAATTTTAACAGAATCCGGACCTATACGCTTGGCTCCTCTTTCTATATGCAGGATCTGGTGTTTGGAGTAGTATTCGTCAAATACTTTCAGATAGTCATTTACAAGTTCCTGGTTTAGCATCCTTTTCAGGAATGAGCTAACCACTGTTCTTCTGTCGCTTGCATCACTTTCAGGCCGCGCAATAATTGCGAATAATTCCATTAAAGCCTTAAGTATCTGTTCACTCATTATCTATGAGTTAAAGGTTTAGTTAATCCAAGTATTTATTATTATCTGATTCCTTTGCAGAAGTCATAAATGTCCTACAGACCTCATTTTATTACGTAAATCAATGCTTTATGTTACGGTAAATGACCAATATTAAAAAAAAGTTGATAATTGAACCTTAATTTAATATAAAATTATCTAATAATTGATTTTCTATATTAAATTAAATTCCTGTATTCTTCAATTACGATATTAAAATCTTCTTAAAATTAAAAATACGTCAATTTGTCTGTTTGAGCTCACAATTTAGCCATATTGGCATAAAATTACAGCCCGGGTATTTTGGCTAGAAATTTGATTGTAGCTCTGTGCACCATTATTAATTAATGTTATAATTAAGACAAACAAATGAACTTTAACAATTTTACCATAAAATCACAGGAAGTTCTACAGCAGGCATTTGTAATTGCCCAGGGATATAATAATCAGGCTGTTGAAAACGGACATATTTTAAAAGGAATTATAAGTCAGAGTGAGAATATTACTACATTCATAATGAATAAATTAGGAGTAAATCTTCCTGATTTTGAAAAAGTACTGAATAAAATTATAGAGTCCTATCCAAAAGTCTCTGGCGCAGATCAGTATATTTCTGCATCTGCAAATAAATCATTTCAAAAAGCAGCAAATTACGCAAAAGAATTTGGAGATCAATTTATTTCAGTTGAACATATTCTATTAGGTATACTGTCTTCCGGAGACGATGTTTCCCAATTGATGAAAGACAATAATATTACTGAAAATGACCTTAAGTCAGCGATTAAAGAATTAAGGAAAGGCAGTAAAGTAGATAGCCAGACTGCTGAAGATACATATAATTCATTAAACAGATTTGCAAACAATCTGAACGAAATGGCGAGAAATGGCAAACTGGATCCGGTAATTGGCAGGGACGAGGAAATAAGAAGAATACTGCAAATATTATCAAGAAGAACCAAGAACAATCCGGTTTTAATCGGGGAACCAGGTGTTGGTAAAACTGCTATTGCAGAAGGTCTGGCCCATAGAATAATTTCAGGTGATGTACCTGAGAATCTAAAAAGCAAACAGGTTTATTCACTTGATATGGGCGCATTAATTGCAGGTGCAAAATATAAGGGTGAATTTGAAGAAAGACTAAAAGCAGTTGTTAAGGAAGTAATCCAGTCAAACGGTGAAATAGTATTGTTTATAGATGAAATTCATACTCTCGTTGGTGCGGGAAAAACTGAGGGCGCCATGGATGCAGCCAATATTTTAAAACCGGCACTTGCCAAGGGTGAGCTTAGAGCCATTGGTGCCACCACCCTGAATGAGTATCAAAAATATTTTGAAAAAGATAAGGCTCTTGAAAGACGATTTCAAATTGTTATGGTTGATGAGCCTGATGTATTAAGCGCAATATCAATTTTAAGGGGACTTAAAGAAAGATATGAAACATATCATAAGGTGAGGATTAAAGATGAGGCTATAATTTCAGCTGTTGAGCTCTCAAACAGGTATATAACCGACCGGTTTCTGCCTGATAAAGCTATTGATTTAATAGATGAAGCGGCATCCAAACTCAGACTGGAAATGAATTCATTACCCCGGGAAATAGATGATATAGAACGTAAAATTAAACAACTGGAGATTGAAAGAGAAGCTATAAAAAGAGAGGGTAACGCTGTAAATTTACAGAAGCTCAATAAAGAAATTTCTAATCTGTCCGATGACAGAAACACTCTGAGAGCTAAATGGCAATCTGAAAAGGCAATAATAGAAGATATTCAGCAAAATAAATCAAATATCGAAACCCTGAAATTTGAAGCTGATCAGGCCGAAAGGCAGGGCGACTACGGGAAGGTGGCTGAAATAAGATATGGCAAAATAAAAGATGCGGAGAATAAGATAGAGAAGCTTAAAATTAAACTGAAAGATTTGCATAAAGAAAATGCATTAATTAAAGAAGAAGTCTCAACAGAAGATATAGCGGAGATAGTATCAAAATGGACCGGTATTCCTGTTAATAAAATGCTTCAGAAAGATAAAGAAAAACTGTTAAATCTGGAAAATGAACTTCATAAGAGAGTAATCGGACAGGATGAAGCAATAACTGTTGTTGCAGATGCTATAAGAAGAGGAAGGGCGGGACTTCAGGATACCAAAAGACCTGTCGGGTCATTTATATTCCTCGGCACAACCGGCGTTGGAAAAACGGAGTTGGCTAAAGCCCTGGCTGAGTTTTTATTTAATGACGAAAACCTGATGACAAGGATTGATATGTCAGAATACCAGGAAAGACATTCAGTGTCGCGTTTAATCGGCGCTCCTCCGGGATATGTTGGTTATGACGAAGGGGGACAGCTAACAGAAGCTGTCAGACGAAAACCTTATTCAGTAATACTTCTTGACGAAATAGAAAAAGCACATCCTGATGTATTTAACATACTGTTACAGGTTCTTGATGATGGCAGGCTTACGGATAATAAGGGAAGAATTGCAAACTTCAAAAACACTATAATTATAATGACTTCCAACATAGGTTCGCATATTATCCAGGAGAACATGGAACATATGACAGACGAAAACAGGGATTCAGTTTTTGAAAAAACCAGAAAACAGGTATTTGAACTGCTTAAAAAATCAATTCGTCCCGAGTTCCTTAACAGAGTTGATGAATTTATAATGTTTAAGCCGTTGACACAAGAAGAAATAAAAAAGATTGTTGAGCTTAATATCAATAATATAACAAAAGCGATGGCCGAAAATAATATTAAGATTTCAGCATCACAAAATGCTATTGAATGGATAGCAAAGCAGGGCTATGATCCCCAGTTTGGTGCAAGACCGATAAAAAGAGTATTGCAGCGTACAATCCTTAATGAACTTTCAAAACAAATACTGGAAGGAAATATTGATAAAGAGAAAGTCATTCGAATAGATAAAAATGAAAATAAACTGATCTTTAAAAACGAAGAAATAACTACGAAGTAATTAAAGAGGATTATTATATAACTGTTGCATTATGAAAAACTTTTGAGGCAGTCTTCCAGATTATCATATAATTCGAATACATTATGCAGCTGTAAAAGCTTGAAAAGTTCCATTACTTCTTCAGCAATATTACAAATCTTAAACTGGCCGTGATTATTATTTGCAGTTTTTAATGTTGATAAGAAAACACCAAAGCCTGAACTGTCTATAAATTTAATTCCTTCCAGATTGAGAATGAGTCTGGTATCCGGTTTATTAAAAAAACTCTTAAGGTCTTCTTTTACCGGCTCACTTATCAATGCATTAAATCTATCTATCTTATTAAATTTAACGACAATGGTATTATTTATTTTTTCGGTTTTTAGCATAATTAATCGTTTTAAAGAAATAATTCTAAATTTTGCAGGACTTCATCCAATTCTTCAACAGCTATCTTTGTTTCTTTTTTAAACTTATCTACCAGCAATGGATATTTTTCTGTTTCTTTTCCTGATTTAGCCAGATTCTCCAGTACTTTCATATCACCTGACAGTTCATCCAGCCCCATAATGGAAATTGATGATTTAGCTTTATGGGCCAGATTACCCAAAGATGTGTAGTCTTTTTTATTTAAGTATTCCTCCATATCATGGCTGAATTCTGCAACCTGATCCTTAAAAATATCAATCATCTCCTGCACTAATGACTGATTCCCGCCTGTCATCTCTTTAAGATATGAAAGGTTAATTTTCATCGTTCATTCAATTCTAAGCTAACAAAAATAATACATTCAATTTATTAAATATCCAATAAATATAAATTAATTTTTTTATTTTTAATAAAAATATTACTTATGGATATCAACCACAGGTGTTATTAAGTTTATTTTTTTAATTAATAAGTTATCAATAAATTTCTACTTTATTCTGAGTTTTTTAGTTTTTAAAAATACTTCACGTATGAAAAATGCGGTTATTCTTGCTGTCTGTTTAATCTCATTGTACAATACTGCAACTGCACAACCTGCAGATAACGATTTTATTAATTTCAAGAACAGAAAAAATTCTGAAAAAGCCTATAACGACGGGATATCAAAAATTTTGAAAGAGGACTACTATGCAGCTATATCTGACTTTGATAAAGCCTTACAATTGAATCCAAAATTTATCGAAGCTTTGCTGCAGCGAGGAAAGGCAAAATTCCAGCTAAATGATGAATACGGGGCTCTGACTGATTTTAATCAGATAATTGAGATAAAATCAAATTATGGAGAAGCATATTTTAACAGAGGTTATGTAACATTTATTTTTGACAGTATTAATGTTGATATTTCTGATTTTGATAAAGCAATACAACTGGGATACCAGGAGGCAGAAGTATATTATTACAGAGGTTTGATAAAACTAATGAAACAAGACTATGATGGGGCCATCTTTGATTTTTCGCTGGCTATTGAAAGAAAGCCTAATTATGCAAAAGCTTATCATGACAGGGGCGCTACAAAAGCAATGATAAATGATTATCAGGGGGCAATATATGATTTCCGCCTGGCAGTTAATTATAATCCTAATTTTGTTTTAGCCTATAACAACATGGGTAGCGCAAAGAAAAAGGTCGGCGACTTTCAGGGAGCAATAAATGATTACACTACTGCCATTAAACTTGACTCAACATTTTATATTTCATATAATAACCGCGGCGGGGCAAAATTAATTTTAGGAGATACGGATGGCGCAATTAGTGATTTCGAGACCGCTCTTGAAATACAAGAAGATTACTATGCTGCAATTAGTAATTTGGGTAATGTTGCTGCAAAAATGGGTGACTATGAAAAAGCTGTAGAATACTTTGACAAGGCAATTGAACTAAATTCAAAACATGGTATCGGATATATAAACAGAGGTCTGGCAAAGGAACTTTTAGGCGATCTGGAAGGTGCCTGTATGGACTGGAAATCAGCCGCTTATTTGGGTGTTAAGGATGCAAAGACCTATCTGAAGGAATGTAAATAAATAACTTAACAAATACTTTACCGGATGAAATTAAAAAGTATCTATCTGTTCATGTCAATTCTAATATTAAGTTCCGTCTCAATTAATGCACAGGAAAATCCAAAAGTCAAAAAAAGTGAGTTCAAAATAATAACAACCGGATTCAAGGATGCATGGAAAGCTGTCAGGCAGGGAAATAAATATTTTGAAGACGGTTTGGGTACTTACAGGGAAGCCAGAAAGAATTATTTAAAAGCCTACAGATATAATCCAAATAATGCTGAACTAAATTATATGATTGGAGTATGCTTTTTATTTTCTGATAATAAGTTCGAATCAATAAAATACCTTAAAAAAGCCTTTAAGATTAAACCAAATGTAACCTCTGATATCAGATTTATGCTGGGAAGAGCCTATCATCTGGTGCTTGATTTTGATAACGCAATTCTGGAATACACAGAGTACAAAAACAATCTTAATCCCAAGATTCTGGTTACTAAAAACGCATTAATTAATAAGTTAATGGAACAATGCAGAAACGGAAAGGAATTGAAAAACAATCCGGTAAGAGTTGTTATAAGCAATCCCGGCAATAATATTAATTCCGAGTATGATGACTATAACTCTGTTATTTCAAGAGATGAATCGTTAATGTATTTCACATCACGCAGAATGCAGGATGAAAAAAGTAAGAGAAATCCTATGGATAATAAATTCTATGAAGATATCTACTGTTCCCAGAAAAAGATAAATGAATGGGGTATTGCAAAACGTTTTGACAAGAAAATCAACAAAAGTAAAAACAAGGCTAATAATGCAGCTGTTGGATTGTCTGCAGATAATAAGGAATTGTATTCATATATTGGTAAATCAAATTCAGGAGATATATTTAAAAGCATCTATAAAAAAGACAAATGGACGAAGCCACAACGTTTACCGGGCAAAATAAACTCAAAATCACGTGAAACTTCATTATGTTTCTCATCCGATGAAAAGACAATGTATTTTGTTTCTTCAAATAAAAAAACAACACTGGGCGGGTCAGATATATTTGTCTGCAAAAAAGACTATAGTGGAAAGTGGGGAGATCCTACAAATATTGGATCCATGATCAATACGGCATTTGATGAGGTTGCCGTTAGTTTATCAGCAAATGACAGTACTTTATTTTTTAGTTCAAACGGGCATAATACCATGGGAGGATATGATATTTTCAGAACAGAACTTAGCGAAACCGGTCTGTGGTCCAAACCTGAAAATATAGGCTATCCGATTAATACTCCTGATGATGATGTTTTCTTTGTGTTGGCTCCTGACGGCAAAACTGCCTATTATTCTACTATTCGCGA
>Ga0315545_1000456_pt1 | contig 42867 bp, 34 predicted proteins | sample SalMarSW160210MG_FD_203096 | JGI IMG/M metagenome (GOLD analysis project Ga0315545, IMG submission 203096) | Salt marsh sediment microbial communities from the Plum Island Ecosystem LTER, Massachusetts, United States - Salt Marsh Sediment SW1602-10 ...
CGAAAATTTTTTAATACGCTATAAGGAGAAGTGCGTCCGGAAATCAGCCGTACTTGTATCTTGTTGAATTAACTTGTTTATTAAAAATTTACACTTTATGCTTGACAAAAGGAATATAGGATGTCCCCCTTTTCACGGGCTTTTTTCGAATCCATCAAGGGCCAAGCGAAAAAAGTATATTTTTTGCATCGGGGAGGTGTTTTTTCTCTTGACCCGCCCTTTAATGGGTGACCCCGTTGTTTTATATTTCTGTGGACTAAGGGTCAAACGTAGACTTGACCCCTTTCCTAATCTGACCCCTTTCCTAATCAAACTTGAGAAATTAAAATTAAATGGAAATTTTAAGAGATTCATCCAAAGTTTTGACAGGAATTACCGTTCAGAGAGTCATGTCGTTTATCATGATCCCTGTAATAGCGCGACTCTTGGGGCCAAAAGACTATGGTATTTTTAATGTAGCTGCATCCGTTTGCGCGCTTCTTGCTGTTTCTGGTGGCTTCGCGTTGGAAGCTTCCATAGCTGTTGCTGTCACAAAAAAACAGGCTGCAGAGCGAACTATCGGCATTTTTTTGATAGGGATATTAAGTGGTATTCTCTTTGGGTTCATAGCGTATTTGATACATCCTCATCTGAAGAACTATTACTCGGCAGATATAACGAATGCGCTCCTTTTTATGATACCGGTTTTTGTTCCCTTAGGAATAATAAATGTTTCTGCACAGAACTATGCAGGTTATCTGGGAAAATTTAAGTTCTTTGCAATCGCAGACATAACATCACCTATTGCAGGTTATATAACGTTAATTTCTGTTTATTTTTTGTTTTGGGGAGACTACCGTTCTTTAATTGCCTCAGGGATAATAACTTTGGTTGTTAGGATAGGCGCTTTTCTTTATGCATCCAAAGGTTCAGAACTATTTCACAAGGATATTCTATCAACCGAGGTATCTAAATCTCTATGGCAAGCTCGCAATTTTACCAAATTTAATCTGCCGTCCAATCTTTTGAATACAGCAACAGTACAGTTACCACCTATCCTGTTATCCACCGTTTTTTCAGAAAGCGTTGTCGGTCTTTTTACTATGGCAAGAAATATTATAACAATTCCAACAAATTTGTCAGGAAAGGCACTCGGCCAGGTGTTCTATCCAAAGGCGGCTGAGGAATATAGAAATACCGGGAGTCTCACAGAAATAACATGGCGGACTTTCGTATATAGCTGTCAGTTGACCCTCTTCCCTGCTATCTTTACTGCCGCCGCTGCAGGCTTTGTATTACCACTGTTGCTTGGACCCAGATGGGCTGGAGTAACGCCTTTTTTATTGCTGCTCCTCCCAATGGTTCTTCTCAATGCAGTCCAGACCCAAATTGGTATTGGTTTCATATTCAGCATCCTGAGCCAGCAATACAAAATCCTGATTGGCAATGTTCTGTTGTTTGTATTCCGCATATCACCTCTGCTTATCTGTATATTTTTAAAGTGTTCCGAATACTTGACAATCCTTTCATATTCAGTGGGCGGTGCAATTGGCTACGGCCTTCTTTTGGCATGGATATTTATAGCCACTTCCATTTCTGTGACGACCGCTTTTTATACGTGGGCAAGATACTGTTTCATTGCCGCTTTATGTGTTTTACCAGTTTTGGGAGCTACTTTATTAAGCAGCCAAATTTTACTACTGATGTCATCCCTGGTTATAACAACAACAATTTACTGTATTATTGTGTTGTTCAACTTCATGAACGGTGCGCAAAGATCATTAGTTAAATCCAAAATTTATGGGATATTTTCACTCAATAGAATGAATTCTAAGATAGTCAAAGGCTAACCCTCAAGGTGGCAGGTGCCTTTTGTCAAATTGGAAAGACAAGTTTGAAAATATGTTAAACAATTCACTCAGTGTAAAAATTATCGGCGACAATGATCTGTGTATCAGTTGTGGAGCCTGCTTGCATATATGTCCTTTTAATAATATTCAAATGTGGTTTAATGATTACCGAGGAAAATGGGAATCACAGGTAAAAAATAGTGATGCCTGCAGGAAATGTAATGGCAAATCACTATGCCTTTCTGTCTGCCCCAGCTACAACGTGGATTATGTTGAGCTGGCAAGGAGCAATGAAAACAGTCTTCTTGGCAGAATAAGATGTGTCTGCAATGGATATTCCAGGAATAAAGACATAAGGTTTTCCGCAAGTACCGGGGGCTTTGTTCGTGAGTTATGTAAGACGTTGCTTGATAATAAAAAAATTGATGGAGCAATCTCAATTACCCATGATCATGGGCTTGAATATTCACCGAAAATTTTAACAGACATACACCTTATGCCCAACTCCATTTATCACAATATTAATTTTCAAAATACAATAACCCTACTGAAAAAAGCTGAAGGAAAATATTTACTTATAGGTTTGCCGTGCCAGATCACATCTATTGAACTCTTCTTAAGGAAGAGGAAATATGCTCACCTGAAGGAAAAAATATATGCGAAAGTTTCGTTAATATGCGGTTATTCATTTGACCGGAAGAATGCCAGAGCCTTTGCTCACTACAATAATTTTGACCTTGAAGAAATATCATACAGAGAAAAAGGGAGATACAAAAAAACCAGTTTAAAAAACAAATCCAGCGGACTCCTTTTTGAGGTTTTTAATCCGAAAAATTTTAGGGAAAGAATAAATAACATGATATTTTTTGATCAGTTTCTGCCGCAATTGGGATGTCTATATTGCGTAGATCATATATGTTATTGCGCGGATATCGTTGTTGGTGACGCATGGCAGAAAAGATATTCAGATGATGATATAGGCACAAATATTATCATCTGCCGAACTGAAAAAGGAGAAGATCTCATCTCTCAAATGGAATCGTTTAAATTTGAAAAGGGCTATCAGGAAGAAATCATCGAGTCGCAAAGTCCAGCCTATGCATTAGGCACAATTGGCGAAGGCATGAAAAGAGTAAGACTAAAAGGGCATTATTTCATTCCTGAGCGAAGAAGAACAGATAACCTTTCAGATATTCAGATATATAGATTTAAGTTCAAAGATCTTATTAAAATCAAAGTCATTAAAAATATGCTGAGATCCGAAAGATTCGATATGGCAAGACGTTTATATCTATTATTAAATTTTAAAGGGTTTTTAAAATCTTTTCTAAGAAAAATTATTAAGGGGAGCGTGTAATGAATTTACTGGTAACAGGTCTTTGCATAAGCCGAAACTTAGGCGGGCCGGCGATGGCTTTAACATTGGTAGATCAACTGAAAAAGCGATTCCCTGATGCTGATTTTACTTTTGCTATTGATCCTGGCTCATATAGGCAGGAAAAAAAATGGGCGGACTACTATGGCTTGAAAATTGTGCGCAGGGATACAGCTTTTTCACATATAATGAATACAAATATTTTTTTCAGGATTGCACGGATTGGTTACAGATTCCTTAAAGGAAAGGCCATGTTAGCCGGTGATGCACATGAGCGAAGCCAGATTCATGAGGAATTCATGGAGGCATACAGTAATTGTGACGCCGTGATTAATATGATGGGTATCTCTTATGTTGGAGACGGCGTACGCGGCCCTTTCGAGGGACTCTCTTCATATTTTAATCTCTATTATGCAAATAAACACAAAAAGCCGTTTACCCATTTTATTCAATCCTTCGGGCCGTTTGATGACTGGAAGGTGCGTTTCTTTGCAAAGCGTGATTTTGCGCAGGTTGATTTCGTGCCTGCAAGAGGAAAGGAATCTGCCGGATATTGCAAGTCAATCGTTAAGAATACTGAAAAAGTTTATGACTTTCCAGATACTGCTATTTTGCTTTGCTCAGCGAATGAACAATGGATTGCAAACTATTTAAAGAAGCTTAACCTTTCGGAGAAAAACTATATCGTTTTATCTCTAAGCTCAGTGATTTATAATATGCGTGCCAGTGTTGGAGGCAGCATAGGAGAAGATCATGTTCGGTCATTCTATTTGATAGCCAGGAAATTGCTGTCAGACAATGAAACTCTGCTGTTTTTGCCGCATATGTATTCGGATAATAAAAGTGAATGTGATCGGGAAATTTGTCGTAAGGTGCTCAATTTGCTGAAAAATGATGTTAATGATGTTTCACGATGTAAGATTATTGAGGATGATCTTGATGTATGGCAGGCCAAGGGCCTGATCTCAAAATCAAAAATCGCCATTGTATCCAGATATCATGCACTTGTGGCGGCTGTTTCCACTGGGGTTCCTGTCGTTACAGTGGGGTGGAATATAAAGTATTATGACTTGATGCAATACTATGGGATAGAATCAATGGCTGTGGACACTCGTAAGAACAATCCTCAACAGCTTGCAGAGAATGTCTTTGCAAAATTGGCTGAATATGAAGCTATTAATTATTCTGAAATCTTGTGTGAAAAACAGGATGAGAATGCAGAAAAAGTTGAGTTTGCCTTTGATCTTCTGTGCGATTGGCTGAAAGAATATGTTAAGTAAGGATAATATTCGGAAAATTTACGCAGAGACATTGCTGGGTGAAGCTCCTGTCCTGTCGTCTGAAGACATCCAAATGAAATACATACGTTTATTTTTGCCTGAAGAAAAACATACGACTATACTGGATGCCGGTTGTGGGAACGGGAAATATGCCTTTAAACTTGCTGAATACGGATATGAAAACATTTATGCAGTAGATTTGTTTGAGAACATCAGTACCGACAAGTTTATTTATCAACAAGCCGATATAGATAATCTCTCCTTTGATGAATCCTTTTCTGACTTTCTTTATTGCAATTCAGTTATTTTTTATCTACCGAATCCGGAAAGGGGGATCATGGAATTCAAGAGAGTGCTAAAGAAGGGTGGCATTGTATTTATCACGGCACATACAAAGTATTCATTGTTTACACTGTGGCGTTGCGGCAAACGCCTTTTTGGCCCTAATTCTGTTCAACATTTAAAAGACGTTAAATTTTATACAGCAAAACAATATTTCATCTGGCTCGAACGAAATGGGTTCGATATTCTGTTAGTTGATGGATACAATCTTTCTTTTTTTATTTATCCATTCTACCGAAAATTTGTTCGCGCCTGTGACAGATTCTTGAATACAAAGCTTCCTGTATTTAAGGGTGGCATTACTCGATCAAAATCAATGGCAAAATTAAAATCTATATTTGGTTATCACTCAATTATAGTTGCAAGAAAGAAATAATTACATGACCCCACACTGCAAAATATGTGATACACCTGAAGCCCTCAAATTTTTGGCAACTTTTCAGCCTTATTCGGATGTAGACTGGAGGTTCCCAACTTACGAATGCCGAAACTGTGGTGTGCGTTTTGCCCTAAGAGATCCTCTGGTGAACTACCATGAGGTATTGCATTCAACTGCAGGCGGGGGATACGAGAATCATTATAGAATTGCCGAGCGCGTAAAACACTATTTAGCGCACGGAGCCTCAAATGAATGTGAACAGTATCTCATGAAGGATGGTTATAAGTATGCTGAATTAATTAGATTTATTAAAACTAAAAGCAAGGTTATGAGCATATTGGAGGTAGGATGCTCGACAGGATTTGTTACTGCTTTTTTGCGGTCTATAGGGTACAATATTGAAGGTAGTGATATTTCAGAATCAGCCATAAATTATGCAAAATCTAAATTTGGTTCTTTTTATAACCTCCAACCAAAGAAAAAGCAGTATGACATTGTAATACATTTAGGATTAATCGGCTGCGTTGATGATCCTAAAGAGTTTCTCTCAGGTTATTTGGATTTACTAAAGCCAAATGGAGAAATGTTTTTCAATGCGCCAGATGTAGAAAGCCCAAAACAATTGGGTGAGTTATGGGTCTCAACCCCACCGCCCGATTTGATTTACTTATTTAATGAAAAATCGTTTCAATATATGTTGAACAATTCATTTAATGTCACATGTGTAAAGGTGTCTGCCAAAAGAGAAGTTATTTGGAAGCATGTGAAAAAAATAATGAATAAAGATTATAATGTTTACCCTAAAATATTTCGCCAAAACCAGCAAGTTTATGATGAGAAAAGAGCATTAATCAAAAGAATGTTCTCCAGGATAGCAATGGTAATTGCCTATGTTATCTACCCATTTCTAAGAAAATACGATAATGAATATGGGCTATTCGTTACGATAAAAAGAAAATAATGACCATCAACCACCAAAAACTCCTCCAGGGCAGTTACGAGGCAGAATACTTGCCGAAAAATTTTTCTCCTGAGCGGATAGTGCCTGATTTTGCCTTTAATGTATTGAATCCATTAGGCCTTCTTTACCGGCCTGTTGTGGATGAGGATTATCTTGAAAACGGCGGCAAAAAACCTCGCTGGTCGGATGGAAAACCTTTTGCGGTATGTTTGACACATGATGTGGATGCGGTGTCTGCCTATTCACTTAAGCAATCATCAAGATCAAGATGTTCACAATTATTAAATGATAGAGGTGTATTTCAGAAGGCGAAGTCTTTCGTGGGAATGGGTATAGACCTGGCGCGGGCAGGGATACGCAGCGGACAGAAAGACCCCCTTCACTACTATGAACGCTGGCTGGAAGTGGAAAAAGAGATCGATGCAAAATCGACTTTTTTCTTCTGGCCGGGCCTGAGCGCAGTAACAAAACGTCATCACACAGACTGTGCGTATGAACTTTACGATCCTGTAGTATTCGATAATCAGAGATGTACTGTGGCGGAAATGATCCGGGAAATAGACCGCAGGGGCTGGGAAATCGGGCTGCATCCATCCTGGTATTCGTTCGATGATGCGGATGAACTAAAGCGCCAAAAAGAATCTTTAGAGAAAGCCCTGGGCCACGAAATCGTCAGCATCCGCCAGCATTATCTTCATTACGAGATACGCGTGACTCCCAAAGTCCACGCAGAAGCCGGATTCAAATACGATTCGACGTTAGGCTTTAACGACAACGTGGGCTTCAGGTTCGGCACCTGTTATCCTTGGCGTCTCTATGATCTCAAAGCTGAAAAAGAGCTTTCAATTATGGAGGTTCCACTCGTTGTGCAGGATGGGGCTATGCTAAATCCGGCCAAAGGTATGCGGCTTGATGAACACACTGCCTTTCGTTACGTGGTTCACATTGCAGAAGCTGTGGAAAAAGTCGGCGGTGTTTTAACACTGCTCTGGCATCCCAATTCGATCATTAAACCGGACTGGTGGAATCTGTATCTCCGCACTTTAAAGTATCTCCAGCAAAAAGATCCCTGGTTCGCCTCGGTGAGGGAGGTTGGGGAGTGGTGGCAAGAACGCCTTAAAGGTGCAATCATTGAAAGTAACTGTTTTTAGTTTTGTAGAAACAGATTAAGGAAAAGAATATAGAAATAACAAGTATAGTTGGAGTACGAGGTGAATTCAAAAAAACACCCGTGCTTCGCATGACAGTTTTGCAACATATTGGCCTCAAGCCTTGCCCCCTATCTATCACGAAATTCGTCATTCACACCGGCCGGCAATAAGACGATAATATGTCTAATGCCTTTTTGAAGAATTAGAGATCCGCTTGCTCTGTTACAAGCTGGGCATAGGTTCTGGCTTACAAGAGATCCGGGAGGAGTGCATTCACTTGGTTGAGGATGTTTGGTTATGGAAGTTTTCTTTGAATACATGAGTTTGAAAAAAATAGTTGTATGAAAATCCTTTACACTTTTGGATACTTTCTGCATGAGCACGGCGCTCATGTTATCCACGCCCTCAAGATGTGTAACGCCTTTCAAAAGGCTGGGCATGAAGTAAGGTTGCTAGCCCCACTCAGGGAGCTGACAATAAGCCAGACGTCAACTTACCTTCCCAAGTGGGTAGTTCCTGTTAAATGGCATAGAGGACCCTGTGGTCTTTCCTTGCAAATACGAAGAGCTGTTGCAGAGGAAACGCTACAATGGAAGCCCGACATATTGTATGTTCGTCCGGCGATAAAGGATTCACTTGCTTTACATTGGTTGGCTGGTAAACAAATTCCCTTTTTTGTGGAGATTAATACTCTAACATTCCATGAGCAGAGATTAGTTAGGAGCTTTCCAAGAGCTATTCTTGCCGATGTTGTTGAGTGCTGGAAAGTACATCATAGCAAGGGAGCTATCTGCATGACTGAGGAAATCGCCCGTAGTATAAGGTCCAAGGTTAAGAAAATACCAATTTCTGTAACCGGTAATGGCTTCGACCCTGGCGATATCGGGCTGGCAGCATTCAATCCCTCTGTTCGACGTCAGAATAATACCCCTGATAACGCAAAAGTTATCTTGTTTACCGGTTCCCTGCTACCATGGGCTGGTCTGGATTTATTAATTCCTGTAATTCGAACAATGCCCAATGTCTATCTCTGGATTATTGGTGACGGGGCAGAAAAGCGGTATTTACAGGAGTTGGCGAATCGCCTTGGTATGGTTTCACGGATACGATGGGTGAATTGGGTAAAAAGCCCTGATATAGAGCCGTTTTACGCAGCAGCAGATGTTGCCATTGGGCCTTTAGCGTTAAAAAGAAAAAAAATGAAAGAAGCTCAGCCGATGAAGGTACGCTCCTACCTTGGGGTGGGTTTGCCAGTTCTTATCGGTTACCATGATACCCGAGTATCCGGAAATTGGTACTGGGTTAAGAAAGCCAATGCCTATGACTCAGGTGAGCTTAAGCGTGCGATCCAAGAGCTGTTATCTTTGCCGACGAGATCAATAGTGCTACGTCTTCAGATAAGGCAAGATGCTATTGCGTCATTGTCCTGGGATATTATCGCCGCAGAGACAATTTATTTTATTCAAAACTGTTTGAGGACATAATCTCCAATGGATTTAAGCTATAGCAAAAATAGGAAGGGTGAGTAAATATCTGAAGGCACTCCTTATAAGCATACATGATACGCGATTCTGGCAAAAATGTCAAAAGGGCTTGCGTATAAATACATCTCTGCAAAACTTGTATATAATTGAATTTCCCACAGACATTCCAGACTCTTTTCCTTGCCTTATTCGTTATCCTTTTTCTGGACTATGAACTTTCAGCCGCAAGCTATCAGCTATGATTCCAGTCATTAAAAGCCAAAAAATATGGGCAATAACTGGCCTGATCCTTATTGGTGTTACCAATCTGATAATGGTTCTACTATCTTCGAGTCTGGGGTGGGGATATCTTCCACTTCTTATGTATGTCGGGGTTTATTCTGGCCTACTGGTTGTTCATTATTTACAGCCCTTTTGTGTCTGGGAAAAAATGGTTGTTTTTTTTGTTGCCGGCTGCATTGTGGGGGCAAGAGGATTTGTATATCTCGGCGTTCCTCTTGGGAGCGTTTTACTTCCTATTGGAGAGATGATAATTCTTTTTGCTCTAATACTTATTGGGCACAATAGATCAATGACCGATTTCTTTCAAGAGAAAGTGTCATGGTGGATTCTTATCTGGGTTGCCTATGGAATGATTAGGCTTCTTATTGCAATGCCTGAGATAGAGTTTATAACTCTTAAATCCTCGTGCATGATATATTACTGCTTATTTATCTACTTTGGTTTTCTTGTAGCCCGTCGAAGGGAGTCTGTCGATCAGTTATTTAAAGTATTAGGCATCTCCTTCTTGCTCTTATTTTTTCACTACTTATTTTATTCTAGTCTTCTTGGTAATCTTGGCTTTTCACCTAAACTCTATCAGGGCATTAATCTGCTGGGTTCCTTTGGGTCTGCTTATTTTCATACAATCGGAGCCTGTTTCTTCTTCATCATTGTAGCAAAATACTATTTAAAATGGCCTCAATGGATATATACAATCCTAGCTGCCACCTTTTTAGCTTTAACTGTATCTATGCAAGCTCGATCGGGTTTCGTGGCGTTAGCCGCGGCAATCACAATTACAGCTGTATGGGGTGATATTAGACAAAAAATAAAACTGACCAACTTGGTAATATTATTGCCTTTGAGCTTTTTGATCTTGCTATCACTCATTGGTCTGGAAATTAGAGGAGGTAGGGGGCCTATAAGAGCAGATTATGTTATGATGCAAATAGGAACTATATTTGGAATTTCTCATAGTACCTTCGCTAATTCTTCATTCGGTGATGAATATATTTCTTCCGGACATTTAATGGGCACCAGGCAGGGACGAATAAAAATCTGGAAGGATATTATATCCAATAATCTTCAAAGCCCTACAAAAGTACTTTTTGGAAAGGGTTTTGGAGAACCTCTTTTAAGAATAAAATTGCTCAAAGGTGTCCCAGACAAAAGGTCGCCCCATAATGGATATGTATTGATTTTCGGGTACTTGGGGCTTATAGGACTTTTTCTTTTCTTGGTGTTCAATTTTCTATTTGTCAAAAGGATCATAAAGGCAATTCGGGCAAATAAGGCGAAGGGCAAGCTGAAGGAGAGTAATACCCTGCTTTGGATTTTTGTGTATTATGCGGTTATGATCATAGGTGCATTCGCTACTCCGATATTTGGGACGCCGTACATGGCTCCTATCTTTTACTTTCTAATCGGTTTAGGGCTGTCGCTATCGAGGCAAGCTGAGGCTTGCACTGCCAATCCCAATTTTGCTTGAGGAATGTAGATATGAATAGAAACTTGGCAGAAAAGCTCTTATGTTCGAATTGTCGTTCCCAAGCTTTGAAATTAAATATCGCTAAGGCAAACGGGCAGGAGGTATTCCGGGGTGAAATAAACTGTCGAGTTTGTGGAAAGGTATTTTCCATCAAGGATGGGATACCCATATTTTTAGACAAACAGCTCCTCGACTACGACAACATAAAAGAAGACGTAAAGGTTAATTTAGTAGATCATATCAATCAGAAAAAGATGCAGGTAAGGTTCCATGATAAGGAAAATACAAAAGAGGAGAATATAAAGCTTGAATTGCGGCGGCCTTATGGTCAGAGCAGATTGTACAAGTATCTCCACCATTATGACATTAATATTGCCGCTAACTCATTTAAAGATGGTTTTAGAGATAAGGAACTTTTAAGTTTTGGGTGTGGGCGAGGGATGGACTTAGAGTTCTTTTGGCGGAAGGGTGCAAAAGTGACAGGATTAGATATTACCTGTAGCTGTCTTGAATTAGCCAGGAAAAGATTTAAATTGATTGGCGGGGAGGTAGAAACTATATGCTGTGATGCAGAGATGGTTCCACTTCAGGATAATTCCTATGACATTTGCTATGCTTATGATTCTTTGCACCATTGCCCCAAGCCTTACAAGGCGATCAAGGAAATGTTAAGGGTCGCCAGGGAAGCAGTAATAGTTATGGAACCTAATAGTTCCTTGATTATTTATTTATCAATTAGATTAGGCACGACACGACTCTGGGAAAGCAGCGGTAATTATAAACACTATTTTAGAATTAAGGACTTGAACAAATTTTTGAGAGAAAATGGTGCCAGAAAGGTCGCAAACGAGTTCTCCTTCTACAAGAAATTCCATCGACAACCAGCCTGCTTTTCTTTATTAAGCAGATTCCCTTTCTTCGACGCAATAAAATTTGCGCTATATTTAATGAGAAAGTCCTTTGGTTCGTTATCCAATCATTGTATTGTGATAGGGTATAAATAGAATAGCAGCGCTATGAGAATACTTTTGCTCCACAACCGCTATCAGCTTTTGGGGGGAGAAGATGGGGTCTTTGATGCGGAGTGTAAGCTGCTCGAATCAAAGGGCCACGAAGTTCTCACCTATGAGCGGCACAACAATGAAATCAAGGACTATTCCACTCTGAGAAAGCTCGTCCTTTCAGGGAAAATGGTCTGGTCATCTGAATCTTTCAGGCAGATCAGAACGATTATCCGTGATTCAAAACCTCATGTTGCCCATTTCCATAATATTTTCCCTTTAATTTCTCCTGCCGCCTATTACGCTTGTAAAGCAGAAGGGGTTCCTGTGGTGCAGACCCTGCACAATTACAGAATCTTGTGCTCTATGGCCAAGTTTGTAAGAGACGGCAGTATTTGTGAGGAGTGCATCGGACATCCGCCCTGGCGAGGGGTCCTTCATGGTTGTTACCGGAATTCCAGGCTGCAAACACTGCCGGTAGCAGCAATGGAGTGGGTACATAGCTGGCTGAAGACCTGGAATGAAAAGGTAGACACCTATATTGCCCTTACCGAATTTGCCAGGAAGAAATTGATCCAGGGTGGTCTTCCGGCACAAAAGGTCGTGGTAAAGCCCAATTTCCTTGCCCATCCCCCGAAGCCTTCCTTTGACCATAACGGTCTTGTCGTTTTTCTCGGGCGATTAGATGTTGTAAAAGGCCTCGGAACCCTTTTAGGTGCCTGGCAGGGCATGAGGGACATACCATTGAAGATCATCGGAGATGGCCCGCTTCGGGCTGAACTTGAAGAAAAAAAGGGACAATACGGGCTAACTGAAATAGAGTTTTTGGGCCAGCTTCCCTTTAAAAGGTGTATGGAGCGGCTGAGACAGGCCCGATTTATGGTAATGCCTTCCCTGTGGTATGAGATGTTTCCTTTGACCATTAGGGAGGCATTCGCCTGCGGGAAGGCAGTTTTGGCCTCAAACCTGGGGAGTATGGCGGAGCTGGTTACCGATGGTAAGTCAGGCAGGCTGTTCAATCCGGGAGACCCTGAAGACCTTGTCCAAAAGGCCCGGTGGATGATAGAAAATGAAGAGGAAGTAATAGAGATGGGGAAAAACGCCCGGGCTGAGTTTGAGGCCAAATATACGGCGGAAAGAAACTACGAGATACTGATGGGGATCTACCAGAAAGCTATCGGGCTACAGAATTGTTGAGTTATGCTTAAAGAAAACATCCTGGGCATCAAAGTCAGCATCGGAAGAATAGATCAGCTCGTTGAGAAGACTGCAGGGTTTGCTGAAACAAATTCTGCCTCTCTCACCATTGCCTGTGCAAATGCCCACTCCCTGCTGGTGGCCCAAAAAGACAGGGGATTCTTTGAGGCCCTTAATGATTCCGACATCCTGCTTCCCGATGGTATCGGCGTGGTATATGCCTCAAGGATTTTAGGGGGTAGAATAAGAAAGAAGATAGGGGGGCCTGATCTGTTCAGAGAGTTGAGCAGATATGTCAATGATAATGGAGGTTGTCGCTATTTTTTCCTCGGATCGACCGAGGAGGTTCTGGAAAAGATCAGAAAAAACATGGAAGTGAAACTTCCGAATGTTGAGCTTGCCGGAACCTGTTCACCCCCTTTCGGTGACTTTTCGGAACAAGAAAACCAAAGAATCATAGAGATGATAAATGAATCCGCGCCGACTGTGCTATGGGTGGGAATGACAGCTCCTAAACAGGAAAAGTGGATTTATCGAAACAGATCAAGGCTGAAAGTCCCTATCATAGGAGCGGTGGGGGCTGCCTTTGACTATTTTGCGGGCACCAAAAAGAGACCCCAATGGATGATAGACAGGGGCCTTGGCTGGGTGTACCGGCTAACTAGTGAACCAAAAAGATTGTGGAGAAGATACCTCTTATCAGCCCCAATTTTTATCTACCTGGTCTTAAAACAAAAACTGTAACAACTCAGGTCTTTCAAAGAGATTTTTCTGACAGGATTAACAGGATATTCAGGATTAAAACATCAAAACTCATCCTGTAAATCCTTATCAAAATCCCTTACCTTACGTTTGATTTCAACTTTCGTTCACCAGAATTAATAATTAAACCTATTAACCTTGTTTGTTCACTTGAAACAAAATTTTGTTTATCCTGTTATCCCGTCAGAATTTTTTTCAAAGGGTTAAAGTGTTACAAACTTTCATATTACGGCATTAACCCCACCAACCCAATAACCCAATAACCCTCATGATATCAATTTATTCGAACTTCAGCAAAAGGCTCCAAATAATACTTGATCTTGGGATAACTGCGCTTGCCCTTATCCTGACCTATTATTTGAGATCCGGGCTTCTCGGTATCTGGTATCCAAGCACGTCGCCGCTTTCGAGATACCTGTGGCTCCTTCCACTGATTCTGCCCATATGGGGATTGATATTTAACTACTATAAAGACCACTTGATCTATGATAGAAGATTACAACAAATCTCTTTTTGCCTTCTTAAGGCTTGTATAGCAGGCATCTTGATTTTGATACTCATACTCTATGTCACCCAGTCCTACCGCCTGAACAGGACTCTCGTGTTTGTCTTTCTTCCCCTCAATTACCTCATGTTGGTCCTGGAAAAAGGAACCATGAAGTTCATCATGAGACCTCGTCTCAAAAACCTGGAATCATACTATCAACAGGTACTCATAATCGGTACCGGACAAAGAGCACAAAGGTTTGTGGAAAAGGTCAAGAGAAACGAGAACTGGAGGATAAGAATTAACGGATTTATTGACAAGGATGAAAGTCTCTTAGGAAAGGAGATCCACGGAATTAAAGTGATTGGACTTCTAAAAGATATAGGTGCCTTGATTAGGGAGAAAGGCCTTGATGAAGTCTTTTTCATTGCCCCCAGAAGCTGGCTGGTGGAATTCCAGAATATATTTTCCCTCTGTGAGACGGCGGGGGTCAGGCTCAGGTTGTCGCTTGACCTTTTTAACCCCATTATAGCCAGGACCACCCTCGGAGATTTTTATGGCCTTCCAACTTTGGTATTCACCACCACACCGGCCAAGCATAACCAGCTATTTTTCAAGTTAATACTTGATATCGTAACCTCCTTTCTTCTCCTAATTTTGTTGTCTCCGATATTTTTGCTAATCGCTGTGGGAGTAAAACTGACCTCGCCTGGCCCCATCTTCTTTAACCATACCCGAACCGGTCTGAACGGCAGGCAAATTCGCCTTTATAAATTCAGATCGATGAAAAAGGATGCCCATGAGCAGCAAAGTACACTGGCAAGCCGTAATGAGATGACCGGAGGCGGGCTCTTTAAGATGGATAACGATCCGAGGATAACCCCTTTTGGGGAATTCTTGCGTAAAACCAGCCTCGATGAGATTCCCCAGCTCTATAACGTATTAAAGGGCCAGATGAGTCTGGTAGGACCTCGGGCGTTGTCTACTAAGCTGGAACAGTATAAGACCTGGCAGAGAAGAAGACTTTCCATGAAGCCGGGGATCACGTGCCTCTGGCAGGTGGAAAAAAGGAAAGAGACCAATTTTGTAGAATGGATGAAATTGGATTTGGAATATATCGACAATTGGTCTTTATGGCTAGATTTTAAGATTTTGCTGAAGACGGTCTGGGTAGTGTTGACGGGAAAAGGGGCAAGGTGATAGCGGGTTTTCGCCCTGAGCTTGAGTTGCTTCTTTGCTGTGCCCGGACGCGTATGGATTATGTGACGGCGGAGCGGATTAATGCCCTGGTACATGAAGACATAGACTGGGAGTTTCTGATCCGGGCAGCGGTTCAGCACCAGGTGGTGCCGCTTTTGTACCAGAGCCTGAAAACCACCTGCCCGGATGCCGTGCCTAAGGCATCTTTTGATCAACTTCGGGGCTATTTTTATCTCAATACCCACTGGAGCTTTGTCTTTACCGAGAAACTGCTTGACCTCCTGAACCTGTTTGAAGCACATGGGATTCCGGCTTTTCCCTTCAAAGGACCTGTTTTGGCCCATACGGTTTACGGCGACGTTTCACTCCGGGAGTTCTGCGACTTAGATATCGTAGTTCAAAGATGCAATGTGCTCAAAGCCAAGAATCTCCTTATTTCCCAGGAGTACTGTCCACTGACACATCTCAGCAGGGCACGGGAAGCAGACTATGTCAAACTCCATGTCCACTATGATTTTATAGATCCTGATGACAAGGTGCTTGTGGAGTTGCACTGGGCATTCACGCGCTGGCACTACGCGTCTCCAATCGACCCCGAGCACATGTGGACGCGTCTTGGGTGGGCATCTCTTAATGGCAAGAGAGTGCCTAATCTTTCACCGGCGGATCTGTTGCTGGTTCTATGTGTACACGGGGCCATTCACCGCTGGTGCCAGTTACAGTGGATCTGTGACATTGCCGAACTGGTCCGTGTTAATTACCTCATGGATTGGCGGCAAGTCATGGTGTTGGCTCGCACGTTGGGTAGTGAGCGAACCCTCCTTCTTGGCCTTTATCTGGCCAGTGATCTCCTGGGAGCAGCCCTTCCACAAGAAATCTCGGGAAGACTACACTCCGAGCCTGCGGTCAAAGTGCTCGCCGGCAAGGTACGTGAATGGCTTTTTTCTCAGAGTGACGGCGCAGATGGATTCTTTGAAATCCCTTTATTTTACCTGAAGTTGAAAGAGCGCCTTCGAGACAAGCTCCGTTACATCGCGCGCTCGGCAGTGGTTCCGTCTCATAAAGACTGGGTGTATCTACCCGTGCCGACACATCTTACCTTTCTTCACTATCTGTCCCGACCGGTCAGGATGATTGAAAAACATGCCCTTGGTGTGCTGAAGCGTGCTCGAACAAAGGCATAGGCAAAGAGCAAAGTGTTACCCATTTCAGCTCAAGGCACCAGTTAAATAAAGTTTAGAAAAATTTAACAATGAAAGCATCTTACCCCCCTTTAGCCAAACACTTAAACAAATGGAGGCCTCAAATGGAAGAAGAAAAAAGAAAAAAAGAGCAAAAAGAGATACCTGAGGATGATTCTATCTCCAGGCGCAAGTTTTTGAAAAAGATGAAAAAGATGGCATATGTCGCTCCTGTTGTGATGACATTTATTGCATCCAAGGCGCATTCGGCCAGGCCGACACCGTGCCAACCATCCCAATGCAGGCCGATATGCCAGCCTGTGCCATGCAGGCCGCATAAGCCATGCCCGCCCGCCAAGCCGTGCCCGCCAAGACCATAGGGCAAAGCTGAGGTTTTGCTGATACGAAATATCCTTCGCGTTTCATATGGCAGGTAGCGATCAGAGAGAAGATAATTTTTCTGTGATCTCCGTGCCTCAAGCGAAGGGGGTGGTGAATGAAGGCATTTAAATGAAAGGAGGCACAGTCATGAAAAGAACAGCTTTATTTTTGGCAGCGTTGTGGATAGGGTTTTTTGTCGTCAACAATGGTTCAGCATATGCCTACTCCATGGGTCATAGTGAGGGTCATATTTCAAATATGGAGCTAACGCCTGAGAGTGGAACTATAAACTGGCTTTCACCCTGGTATGCTAATACATGGGCCGATGCCTGGAATTCCTGGGGGGAGTTTGACTCAGTGCATCTTCGCGAAACTTATGACCTGGATGTATCTGCTGGGATCTCGCATGCCGACACTTCAGCCGCAGCGTCGGTTTCTAACTTCACGGCAGGCGCTCAAAGTGACTCTTATCCTGGGAACACGGTGGTAGAAACCTGGGGATATGGTGATGCCTGGCTGCACAATCAGTTTCAAATAACCGGAGGGACCGGCGCAGTGGGTGTGACAGCCTCTATGGATTTTTCTGCTGCACTTTCCGGCGAAGCGGATGAGCTTGGCTGGTTCGACGTCAGCTATTGGGTGCTGTGTGACATATATGAAAAGGACCCGCAGGGAAATGTAATAAATGAATGGTGGATCGAGGACTATGATTGGGTAACGGGGTCTAATACCTCCTTTTCCCAGGCATATGGAGGAGTACTTACAGAAACCTTTCAAGGCCTCGAATTAGGAAAGACATATGATATACAGTGGTATAGTGCGGCAGCGACATCCGCTGCAACCGTGCCGGAACCTGCAACCGTTTTTCTTATAGGCAGCGGTCTCTTCGGCTTAGCCGCCCTGGGGAGAGGAAAGCTTAGAAAAAAGCGGTCTCTGTTGTGAATGATTACGAATTTAGAAATGGATAGAAATGGCTACCAAAAATAGGTACATAAGCATAAATGGTGATCGGATATTTGTCAGAGGCGCCAAAACATCCGCCCTTTATGACACCAAAGATTTTAGGATATATCCGCTCAATGAGCTTCTTACCCAAATACTGTCTCTCAGCCGGCAGCAGACTTCCATAGATGATATCTATTTACACCTAAGCAGAAATAGCGGCCTTAAGGAAAAAGTCATAGAAGCTATTCTTGAGCACCCGTTCTTGAGTCTGTCTCAAACTTCTGAAGCCTTTGCTGAGGCCAGGAGCCTAAAGCCGGTATGCAAGCCGGATTTTTTATGGCTGGAATTGACGAATAAATGTAACCTGAGGTGCCTCCATTGCTATGCAGAGGCCAGTAGAGGGTCCAAAAATGACGAGTTGTCAACCGATGACTACAAAAGAATCATAAGGGACTCGTCCGATCTTGGCTGGAAAAGCATTCAACTTACCGGCGGAGAGGCTACCCTTTGTCCGGATCTGATGGAATTGTTGGCATATGCCAAAGCCTGCGGCTACGAATTTATTGAGCTATACACCAATGCGTTTAACTTACAAAACAGGCTGCTTGATTTTGTGGTAGAAAATGGGATCAAGGTGGCCACTTCCTTTTATTCACACGAAAGCAAAACACATGACAGGATAACACAGTGCAAGGGGAGCTTTGAGAAAACTGTCAGGAACATCCAAAGGATGGTGAAGCTTAAGATCCCTTTGAGGGTCGGCATAATCAAACTGAAACTTAATCAAAATGACACGGAAAAGGCTAAGGCGTATATAGCTGATCTCGGTGTGGATCCGGAATCGATTGACATAGATACAGTAAGGCCTTCCGGGCGGGGCTGCAATGTGGAATTAACCCCGGATGATGAAAGAGATTTCAGTCAAGCGCCCGGGCGTCACTGTATTGAGCAAACTGAAAAAGGTCTTGTAATCCCGGGCACGTGCTGGAACGGTAAGGCGGCCATTACCCCGTGTGGTGATGTGCTCCCCTGTGTGTTCGCAAGGGATCTGGTGGCAGGAAATATCCTTCAAACAAGCCTTAAAGATATCCTGGGCCGCGGGAAACTTAAAGATCTGTGGGAGATCACATTAGATGATGTAGAAATTTGCAAAGATTGTGAGTATCGCTATGCCTGCTTTGACTGCCGGGCGCTTGCATATTCTATGACTGAGAATCTTTTGTCCAAAGTGCATGGATGTGCTTATGATCCCTACTCGGGCCAATGGAAAAAATCCGGTCTTAAGGAGGAGTCTATTATGGAAATAAATAATGGTTATAAGCCGGTCAAAAACGAATTGATTTCGACCAGGATCGTTGATGGAGAGACAATACTCTTCAATAGCGAGACAAATGCCCTGCATGCTTTAAATCTCGTAGCCTCTGAAATATGGGCTTGCTGTGATGGTGAGCATTTATTTGAAGACATTGTCGAGCGGCTGTTTGACAAGTTCGAGGCCGGCAGGGATCAAATAGAAGAGGATGTCAAAAAGACGATTCTTCAATTCCAGGAACTCCAACTTGTCGAAGGTGATTGAACATTCACCATGGAGGGCACAAAGGGTTTTGTCCTTAAAAATAAATCTCCCTCTGCGTTCTCCGTGCCTAGAACGAGCGCAGCGAGTGGGCGGTTAACAAATAGCAAATGATAGCGCATTTTAAGATATTTAATTTCCCTATCCGTGTAGAATCGAACTCACCTCAATTTCTACAGCATGTCGGCAACATCTTCCATTATTTTAAGGTCACCGGGCCGAATCCTGATGTGGACAACGGCGCTTCCTTTCGTGTCTCCATCGATCAGACATCTACTATAACCTTTGGAAACGATATCATTTACCGGTCACCTTATTACCGGTACATCCTGGAATATCTCGAATATAAGATATACACCCTGCTCATCGATAGATTCAGCAACTACTACTTGATCCATGCCGGTGTGGTTGCTCACGATGACAAGGCCATTGTGTTACCCGGAAGCTCAGGCGGTGGAAAGACGACCCTGATAGCCGGTATGCTAAAAAATGGTTTCAGATATCTTACTGATGAGATAGGAATTATTGATCCGCATACGCTTAGGGTTTATCCTTTTCCTAAGCCATTAAACATGAAGATAGGCTCTTTATCACTATTTGATAATTTTGAACCTGAAATGGAGTTGATCAATAAGCACGAGATGAACATAGAGGATAAGATTCACCACGTCCTTGTAAAGAGTAGCTCTATCCACGCAATGGACAAGCCTATCCCTGTGAGGGATATTATTTTTGTCCGGTATGATCCCCGCGGGAAATCGAGGCTGAGGCCTATTTCAAGGGCTAATGCCATCTTTGAATTGGCAAAATGTTCCTTCAATCACTATCGGTTTAAGGAAAAGGGTATAGATATCCTGGAGAGTCTGGTAAGAGGATGCCGGTGTTATCAACTTAGGTTTGCTGATGTAGGCAAGGCTGTTAGTTTACTTAAAGGCCTTTGATGCCCAGATAAACCTATATTGCAGAGATCATGAAAAAGAATTAGATGGAGCGCTAGTATCGTTGGGGCGTTCTCGGATGATATTATGGCGAAATTGGGATTTTTTCTTAAGAACCACACAATAGAGTTATCATCATAGGCCGAAAAAAGATAAGTTTTCAATAAGTTCGGGTAATAGCTCCGGGATTCCCGCCTAGGCAGGAATCCAGAGAATAGTCGCAAAATATGATTTATCCGAACTTTTTGAGAAGTTACGAAAAAAGGCATTAAAGAATTGGGAATTACTCAATATTCCAATTCTTCAATGCCTTTTTTATTTTTGATGATTGCACACGAAAAAAAGCAGAAAAAAGCGGGACGAGAAAAAAGCGGGACGGGGTTGAAATTACGCGTTTCTAGTCTTTCAGTCGAAATGTCAACGGAATAGGAGCATCCCGCGACAAAAAGCAGAGACAAAATAGAACAAAATGTGGATCTCATTTTTCTGCCACCTCCAAAACATAAACGTAATTATCGAATCATTGCCAGGACTTATGTTCCGGGGCTCTTTATGATTGAATAACAAAACCTTGACTGTGCCATATCCAACATATCAATAAAATGTGGATTCGTGCATAGTTCAGGTAACACAACTGAGCTTATTGAGAATTTATTGTCATGACCGTTTGCCACCTTTCTTGAAAATTGTTGAAGTTTCCTTTCCACCGGCCGGAATGTAAATCGCTTTTAATTTTAGCAAGACGCTTTTTATTTTCCTCCCGGGTATAATGTTCATTGGTTGAAACAGTACGGGAACGAACCATTCGCTCAAGCAGGTTGGCCATTAACCCGGGCTGATACCCGCAACGGGCTGCAAAAATCATCCCCAAACGATCCGCCTCCCGTTCATATTGAGAAAGACGCCCGGAAAATATGGTCTCATAAACGGCCAGGGCAAAGTTATCCAGCTCTTCTTCGACTTTTTTAAACGGGTCGTCCTTTTCTATCGGCAGTTCTTCATCAAGCCGGGAAAAGGCGTCTTCAGCTATGATAATTGGTTTTCTTTTTTTCAACTCCTGCATTCCATGTTGACAGACAACATGGGCGATTTCATGCCCGAGAACGGCGGCGAGCTCGCCCTCGTTTTTTATTAATTTAATCATTCCCCGGGTTATAAAAATATATCCACCGGGGCAGGCATAGGCGTTTATAAGAGGCTCCTCGATCACGAAAAACTTAAATGGAAGGTCATAGGCGGGAGTCGCTTCGATGAGAAGATTTCCGACAAGATTGATATAATCGGTAATCGTTTTATTGTCATACAGTTTTAGGGTTCCGATTTTAGAAGCAATACCCAGGCCGATTCCTTCTTCTATCACCGAGAATTCGCTACGAACCTCGAGTTTGGGTATTACAAATCGTTTCCGTATTTTTGCCAAATTTTGATTTTTAAACGTTGTTTTCTTAAAGGACATGTAAGCTCCGGGGTCCAACCGGTAGGCGCTAATTTGATCAATCAGCTTACGGTTTCCATTAATCCGCTTTGCAAATCGCATGGCAAATCCCTTGGCTCCGGCTGCCATTCCATGACGTGACAGAGTGAGTTTAGCCGGACACGATGCCATTTGAGTAAAAACATCTTTGTGAGTAACGGGCTCTCGAGTAACCTTTTCAGACATAAATCCGATCTTTTCCTGGAAACGGACTTTAAGCCAACTACCAACAGCTTCTGAACAGTTTAATGCGGCGCCTTTATGCACGGTAGCGAGCACCTCATAAAATGATCCCGGGCCCTTGCGTATAAATGCCCGGTCCTGCCTCACATTGATTATAGATTCCTTGGCGATCCCAATGGAAGGACTTAAAAATATGAACAGGACAAAAACAGATAAAAACGGTTTCATTTTATTTCACCTCAAGTTTTATGATGCCGTCCCAGTCCCGGGGCGGATTTTTACTTAAATGCCTGCAACGTTCCAACATTACCAAACTGGCCGGGTCTGGGTGGGCTCCCCGGGCGAGTGCCTCAAAAAGTGCGCCGGCCTTTTCCCAGTTTCCCTGGCGATAGGCGTCCAGGGCCTCGTGATATTTTTCGATCCATTGATACCGGCCATGGTCAGCAAGTTCCCGATTTGCGATTAATTCATAAATCCGGGTGGGTGTTTTTTTTCCTTTTACCCTCAAAAAATCTAATTCCCTGCAAATGAACTCATTTTTTATCCGTTTATAGCTGGCATCGCTCAGAATGACACTGGTTTTGTAAATTTTATTAACTCCTTCCAGCCGGGCAGACAGGTTTACAGTATCTCCGATTGCAGTATAGTCCATTCGACGGCTGGATCCGATGTTTCCGGCAACGATGTTTCCGGAATGGATTCCAAGTCGAGTGCGACAGTGGAATTGATCTGCGACGGACAAATTATTCCCGCTACCCAGTTTACTGCTAAAATCCTTGTGAGCCAACGCCGCGCGGCATGCAAGAAGGGCATGATCATCCCGTGGAAGTGGTGCTCCAAAAATGGCCATTATGCCGTCACCGGTATATTTATCCAGCATGCCGCTATGATCAAGAACAAAGCTGCTGATATCGGAAAAGTAGCTGTTCAAGTGGGCAACAAGCTCATGTGGCGAAAAGTTTTCTGAAATTGTTGTAAAATCATATATATCTGAAAACATAACCGTCGCTTCCACTTCCTGCCCACCCATTTTAACCTGTTCCGGATCCCGTGCAATTTGTTGCACAAGATCAGGGTGAAGATAGCGAGCCATAGCCTTGCTTATTTTTCTTTTTGCCTGCCCTTCAATGAAATAACCAAGGGAAGTATGGGCTAAATAGGACATAATTAAACCGCACATGGGCATGGTGAAGCTCAAAGCCAGGCGATAAAACCGCCATGCGCAAAAAGTTTCAACTCCAACCAGGACCGTGATGAGAAGAACCAGAAAATGTGATGCAATGCCGGGAAGTTGTGTGATAAGCAAGAATACGACAAAAGCGACGATCATCACCCGTAATAAGTTCAGGAGTAAGCCACTGTGCTTAACAAAATCATTCCTTATCAGGTTGAGGAGAATTGTAGCCCATATTTCCATACCGGGTTGAATGTCTGAGACAGGTGTAGATTTTAAATCCATAAGTCCTGCAGCGGTCACACCGATAATAACGAATTTATCCTTGAAAATTTTCGGTAAAAGCTGTGGCGTTACACCCGATTGAACGGCAGAGGCTGACTGAATTACCGCCGAGATAGGAACACATTCGATGAATTGGCAAGTCGATTGACGACCATACCAGTGAATGAGATAGTTGCCGGTATTGTCGAGGGGAACCTGTGTTCCGCCGATATCCATGTATTTTAACGACAGTTGCAAAGGAGCCGGCTCATTTTTAGAAGACATAAAGGCGCTAACAGCTATCTGCGGTAAAAAACGGCCATTGAACGGATAAATTAGCGGAACTCGTCGAATGATACCGTCGGCGTCTGGTTCCACATTTACGATACCTAAATAGTGAGTCCCATGGAGCAAGGGTTCTATTGGAGCAAGAATGCCGTTAAAGGAGCTTAAGGTGGTTTTATCTTTTTTGTTAAGATCCAGATAAAATCTTGAAAGATCGAAGCGAAATCCAAGGTCCTCTCGGGTGAGTTGGCTTGCCAGGATGACGTTGCCATTGGTTCGAATGGCACCGGCAAAGACTTTATCTGTTTCAGTTGCATCAGATTCACCACGATCAATATCCGGCTGGTAAAATAAAAGATCAAAAATTACAGATTTTACGCCCGACTCCGTCAAATAGCCTAAAAGGTATGCATAAAAATTCCTTGGCCATGGCCAGGAAATGCCATTGTCAGAAAAATATTTCAGACTCGAATCATCTATTCCCACCAGGATAATATCCTCGGATACTTTTTCAGGAGGATCAATTATTGAGAATCTGGCATCAAGCGTTTTGGCCTCCAGAATTTGCATAAAGGAAAACCGCTGCAGGAGTACAACCAAAAAGGAAATCAGGATAGCAAATACTAATCCTGAATACCATTTTTTATATTGCTTGGGAAAAGACGATCTAAATCTTGTAAAAAAATTCTGGAAAATCATGAATCTTCCGATCATAGCTCGCATAACCCGACAAAATCACAACAGCCCTTAAGTTTTGACAAATCTGTGTGAATCAAAGGAAGTACGTGGCAGAATGAATTTATGTTGACATTTTTTATTAAAAATTAATATATACTAATATTATTAGTTTAAGAATGGAATTGCCTATAATAACAACTAATATACTTACCATATTGAAAATCTGAATGCAAGATTGTTAAATCGTATACCCAATTGATTTCAAAAAAGCCTTAGTTATATTGTCCGAGTGTTCCGAGTTTTAATTTCCGTTGTCCTGGCCGGTCTTCTGACGGTTAAATTTACCTCCGAAAAAAACATGTAATCATTGAGAAATTTCTGGAGGATCATAATGAGCAAAACAACCCTTTTTCTTTTTACAATTTTATCCTGTATGCTGTCTTTAACGGTAATACATCCACTTTTTGCTGCTGATGAGGATTTCCAGTCTTTTGTAAAACAAGAAAAAGAGCAATTTAGCTCTTTTATCGACGAACAGGAAAAGGATTACGCAGCCTATCAGGCGGCAGTAAGGGCCAAGTGGGGAGAGTTCATCGGGTCCAGCAAAAAGGTTTGGGTCGATTATGGGGCCGAGAAAGAAAGCCGAAGCCAAGTTGATTTTAAAGCGGGAAAGATTTCGATTGAGGTTCTTATCCCAAAGGATGAAAAAGACCCACGACAAGCTGCTAGTGAAAAAATTAAACGACAGCTTAAACGCATGATGTCGGACCGTTGGCCTACAGGTAAAAATCCGCTTGCCGGCCAGATTTCTGTTGACGGTAAAAAAGACCTCTCCCCAGAAAACGTTGATAAATTTGTCCAACAGCGCCTCAGACAAAAATTAGAGATATCTTCAAAGCTCATACCCCAAAAGGCTGCGCAACCGAAAAGGGTCGTATCCGTTGAAGTTCAAATGGTGCCGGAGCACCTGAAAATTCGTGCTGACCGATATAAACCCATCGTCCTTAAATATTGCAGACAACGGAACATAGATCCCAGTATCGTATTCGGCGTCATTCATACCGAGTCATATTTTAATCCCATGGCCCGTTCCCATATTCCGGCTTACGGCTTAATGCAACTGGTTCCTGCCTCGGGCGGACGGGATGCGTATAAGCATGTTTATAATGAGGATAAGAAACCTTCAGCCGAATTTCTGTACAATCCTGAAAACAATATCAATCTGGGAGTGGGCTATTTGGACCTGACAAAAAATGTCTATTTCACAGGAATTAAAAACCCGACTATTGCCTATTTACTGACAGTTGCAGCCTACAACACCGGAGCCGGCAATGTGGCCAGGGCGCTTACCGGTAAGACGAATCTAAAAACGGCGGTTAAAAAGGCCCAAAACATGACCACGGAAGATATTCATTTGGCCCTGAGAAAAAAACTTCCGTATAAGGAAACACAACAATACATTCAGAGAGTGTTCAGTAGATCTAAAATCTATCGTGGTCTCTAAATATTTTCTATGAATTTTTTATTTTTACATTGAAAGCCTGGTCCTCTGGGCCAGGATTTTTACTTTAGTTTAAACCATTAACCAATAATAGACAAGGAGGTATAAATGAAGAAAGGGAAAAAGGGTATTTTGGTATTGGGGATTATTATTTTGGGCGGTCTTTTAATCGTGGCCTGCGCAACACAACCGGGGCCTCGTCCTGTTGTGCCCGCGGAACAGGCACAGTGTATCCCGGAATGGGAAGTGAACCCCCCTTCAGCTGAAGACGGTCTTTACGGCAGTGGACTTGCAAAAATGCAAATGGCGTCGCTTTCCAAGAAAACGGCTGATCAGCGGGCACGCGATGAAGTCGTTATGGCCATTCGGGTTAAAGTTCAGACCATGATGAAAGACTTTATGCAGCAATCCGGCATCGGCGAACAAGCCCAGGCGCTCCAGTTCTCTGAGTCGGTAAGCAAAGCGATCGCCTCCCATGTTCTTTATGGGTGCAAAATAGTAAAGCGTAAAGTATGTCCGGACGGCACCTGGCATAGCTTAGCTTTATGGCCCATAGGGGATGCAGACTCACTTAAGAAGGAAATCAATAATCAGACTAAAAAGCTGGTTAAAAACGAGCAAGCCCTTTACAATGAATTCAAAGCAAAAAAAGGCTTTGAAGAGTTACAAAAAGAACTCGACAAACTCGACTTTACAGAAGAATAGACTCATTACTGGAATTCTTTTCAGAATTTCATAAGGAGAGTTCTCAGGGTAGGGTGTCCGTCTGATTAATTGAAGAAAATGACGGATACCCTAATCCGGGAAGTTTTGTCTATTGTACTGCTTCTAAGAAAGTCTGAATGACAGATTTCCAGATGGATAGACTTAATATTTGCTTAATCTCTGAAGGCCGGCTTCGTGTACAGAAACCAATTTAAATATCTGGTGACAATAAAAAAGTATAGTTGTTGTCATCAATTTGTAAAAATTGAAGGAAAATTTCGCTACATTGCTCTGTGGGTTCTTTTTTCAGTTGCGTTAATGATAACCCTGATTTCCTGTCAAGGTTTCCAGCAGAACCTTACACGGCCCGCCGAAAATTTACATCTATCTAAAATCTTTCTGATACCACAATGGTATGCTGAACAGCCCAAAGATTTCGGTTGCCGGCTGGCTTATGGCTACAGCGGAATATATCTTGACGCAAAACGTCAGGAAGAAGCGCTTTTGCAAAGCGGTGCGGCGAATATGGCAAAAAACGATAAGGTTTTTATTAAAGCAGCATGGGCCGGGACACAAACTCACAGCCAAAGTTTGACAGCATCCTGTGTGATAGAAGAAGGATGGCAGGATCGAGCATCACAACTGGCGAAAGATCTACAGATTGTTCGTCAATATCGCTTGGGAAAGGGAGTTATCGCACTTTGTGCGTCTTGTCCGGATGAATCAACACTGCAAGATCTGATAAATCAAGTTGATGACAGTCCGGTCAACATAAACTCTGATGAGCCTCCTGAATGGGTTGAAAAACCAACGTCACATGCTGAATATGTATATGGGATCGGTGCCGCCCCAAGCTATATTAAACCGGGTAAAGCCTGGCAGGAAGCTGAGCGTCAGGCCAGAGCCGATCTGGCCTTTAAGCTTGCGGCCCAATACAATATCCTTCAAAAAACAACTTCTAAAAGTACCGGCTCCAGGTCTCAAAACCTTTCTGAGACCAAGGCTGAAATTGCTTTGACAGGTGTCACCATTTTCCGGCATGCCTATAGCCATACCAGCAAATCTTTTTATGCCCTGGCTAGAATGCCGACTCCGGCGCACTAGGTTAATGCCGATAACTGAACAAATTTGCACTCATCGATGTCGTTGCTGCGAATCTAAATCGATTAAGATTTACAGGTTATGGTATGAAATCTTTCTTGAAAGTAATTCTGGTATTTGTATTCGCACTAACTATCTGGTCTTTGCTGTTCGCTTGCCGGGGTGGGTTGAATAAAAAAATAGACCGCATTCAGGGGGCGCTTGAGCGCAAAATTCCTGCCGAAAATCTTTTTGTTGCCCCCGATTATAATAAAGACCGGCCCCTGTCTGTAGCCATCCTTCCTTTTGAAAATTTAACCCAGGAGAAGGAAGCATCTGATCTTCTGCGGCGGCTGTTTTACAATAATTTTAGCTCCCTGGCCTACAGGGATATTGAACTTGGCACCATAAATGCCAATCTGCCAAATTTTAACCCGCAAAATATTTTTAAAAGCGTCGACCCGACGAGAATTGGAAAACTTCTTGACTCTGACGCTCTGGTCATTGGCCGGATAACAGAGTTTGAATCTTTTTATGCAGGGGTTTACTCCTCTTTCACCGTTGCTGTCGAACTTAAAATGGTCGATGCAGAAACCCGGCGGGTTTTGTGGTCCGTAAAGCACAAGGAGATTCAAAGAAGCGGCAGCATCCCGGCAACTCCCATTGGGGCTATTATTGCGGCGGCTTCCAGTGCACTCGATCTATCCAGGTATCACATTATCACCGCAATCAATAAGCTTTGCCAAACTGCAGTGGAAACGATCCCGCCTTCCGCTAACCTAAAGGGCAAATCATTTCCCAAAATATCCAACCTGGTCCATAACGGCATGAACCGATTTCTTGGAAAGGGGGAGCGCCTGGAGGTGGGTATTGAAGGCACTGCCGGATTGAAAGCAACGTTTAGCATTACACCCTGGAAAACTACTATTGAAATGCAAGAAAAAACTCCGGGAACTTATATCGGTTCCTATCTTGTCCGGCATAAAGATACCATCAGCGACGGAGTGATCGTCGTTCGGCTGTTAGACGACTGGAATAATGTTTGCAGATGGGAAGACACTCTGGGGTTCGTAAATATCGACGGAGTCCCTCCGGACCCCCCTACCGGTCTGCAAACAATAGCGGGCAGCCAAAAAGTACTTCTTCGCTGGAACAAATCCACTGCGGCCGATGTCTCCGGCTACAGCATATGGCGGAGCATAACCCCACTTTCCGGATATGAAAAAATTCATACTACTGAATTTACACGTTTTGAAGATAAAGACCTGGAAAATTATACCAGTTATTTTTACCGGGTCATCGCAGCCGACCGGGCCGGAAACAAAAGTCAGACAATTGTAGGTATTCCAGCCACCCCTGTGCCGCCAGGTCCAACACCGGTTCAAGGAAGTCTCGCTGAGGATTCGATCTGGCATTCCGGCGCCAATCCCTACTGTCTGAAAGGCGATGTCATTGTCCCGGCGGGTTCCATACTTACCATAAACCCGGGAGTAATGGTCAAGGCTGATGCAAAGTCCCGTTTAATTATCCGAGGAAGATTGGATGTCAGCGGAAAAAAAAATGCACCTGTGCTTTTTCTAGCAGCGGATAAAGACCAAAATTGGGGCGGAATTATATTCGAAAGGTCTTCGGAAAAATGCCGGCTGTCTCATTTTGAACTGCACGGTTCCGAGATCGGTTTTCGAATTATCGAAAGCTCTCCGGAAATAGTCGGTGGTACGGTAAAGGAGTGCATTACCGGCATACGGATTGAAGGCAGCAACGCAGCTCCAGTCCTGGATGATCTGACCATTTACCGAAATAAAACCAATGGAATTGAGGCGATGGATATGGCTAAAGCACGTATCACAAGCTGCCGGATCGCCTATAACTCAGATACCGGTATAAAACTTGTCCGCTCTCCGGCCAAAGTTCTTAAAAATGACATCAGCTATAACCAAAATGGCGTGCTTCTCGATCAGGCTCCCGCACTGGTCGGTGGGAACCGGATCATCGATAACTTAAAAAATGGAATAGTAGCAAAGAATATGGACTTTCCATCATTGAATATTGATTTAAACTATTTTGGCAATCCCCAAGATGTTCGTATTTTCAGTTCGCATCCGGGTCGTAAAACAGACCGTATTATTGTCCTGACTTCGAAAGATTATCGAGGCCAACGCCAGGCTGTGGCAATGTCTGAATTTCCTGAATCCGGATCAAAAAATGAAAAAAGCTTGATCATTACTACTTGTGCGGTGGAAACCCCTACTTCAAAAAAAGTGGAGGCTGCAACAACCGAACAAAAATCGACTGCAACTCAACCGGATACGCATGAAGCCGACACAAAATCTACTCTGGATGCCTTTATCGAGGGTGTCTCAGCAGTGCGCAAAAAGGATTACCCCAGAGCAATAACACTTTTGAACATCGCAAAAAAAGAGAAATCACGCGAGGCCGAAACGCGATTCTGGCTTGGATTTTGTTATCTTGAAACCGGCCGGTTGAAAAAGGCTATTTTCAACTATCACCAGGCGACCAAACTTGATCCTGATAACTCACAATACCTTTTACATTTAGGCTCCGCCCTTTATCTGTCCGGTCAGCAATCAGAGGCTGAAATCATATATAAAGAGGTTCTACATCGTGAGCCGGACAATAAGGATGCCCGGCAGTTTTTAAACCTGCTTCAAGAAAAATAGAACCCTAATTGAGCGTAAACAAAACCGAAAACGATTATAATATATTTATTTTTTCCTGAAAAACCTGGTCCTTTGGGCCAGGTCAGAGTTCTCCGGCTCTGCCTGAAGAATCGCTGCAAGAGTTTGAAGTGAACTAAAGTTTAAAGTGAGCTAAAGTTAAGGAATTCTGTCAATAATATAAAAACAGCGGAGCGAAGCGACACCATAACTTTAGGCACTTTAGATTACTTTAGACACTTTCAACTTTTACGGCTTCAACTAAAACAGCCCCTTTCAGGGGCAAACCAAAGCCTGGTCCTTTGGGCCAGAATTCTTTACATCAGTTTTGTTTACGCTCAATAAGGGTAGAAAGATAAGGAGGTGTCATGATACAAAAAAATAATGCCCGGAATTTCTGGATGGCAGCGGCGTTATCGCTTTTGCTGGTCATTCCGGGTGTGGGGTATTCTTCAACCTATCCTCAATGGCTGCAGGCTTATCATGATGGGACCCTTAATTTGACTGGAGTTTATTACGGCGTGGGGTCAGCAGATTTTATTGGGGATTCACCGAATTTTGAGAGCAGGAGACTATCCAAAGATCACGCGTTGGATGAGCTCTGTTATCAGCTTTCGGTGTCCGTTAAATCCGAATTAAAGGAAAATCTGGTGCAGAAGGGTCAGTATTCGGACCAGGAGGTGGCTTCGTCTCTTTTTGTCGAATCGCGCAAAGTGTTTTCCGGTATCCGGGAAAAGCAAAATTGGGCTGACCCCGAAAACAGCGTCTATTGGGTAATGGTGGTGATTGACAAGGCAGAAGCGGACAGGCAGGTCAAACAGCAAGATTTTGTCAACGAAGTGGTCAAACTACTGAAAGAGGGTCAAGAAGAAATCGTCGCCGGAATTAAAAAAATGACCGCCGTCCTCAACCAGCAGCATCAGTTCTATAAAAAGCGGATGAATAATTTTGAAAAACTATTGACATCCATTAACCAAAAGGTGGGTTCAGCAGGTGATCAGACCAGAGCGGAGTATACTAACATAAAAAGTGAAATAACAAAGCTCGGGGATCAGTGGAATAAACAGGAACAGATGCTTCAAGATCAGAATAAAAAGATGGAAGTGCTGATGCGTAAAAACGAAGCGCTCCAAGATCTTCTCAAAGAATCCGCCAGCAGCTCCCAGATGGAAGCTCTAATGTCTCAGAGCAAAGCCCTTCAGGAACTATTCGCTAAAATTTCCAATAATATACAGGGAGATTATTTTCTGGCTATGACCCAGGATGATGTGAGAAACCAGGGCAAGAATCCGGAGTTTACTGTTAGCATTACCCCCTTCAAGGGCCAGGGTGCAGTTTATTATGATGGGGATAGCATCCGGTTCCGTGTCCAAGCATCCAGAGATTGCTATGTTAAGGTCATATATCTTTCATCCATCAGTGATGAGGGCGCCGGTGAGACTCGGATGAATACCCTGCTTTTTCCCAATGATCATGATCGAAATAACTTTATTAGAGCGGGGACGCCGGCGATTATTGGCAAAATGGGCGAGCTTGTGGCACAAACACCCTATGGCAAAGACATTGTCACGGTTGTTGCCTCGCCAAAGCAGTTTACTGACATCGAGGAAAGTCTCCGTAAAGCTGCCGCCAGTGGCCAGTACTATCAAAAAGTCACCAGAAGTGTCCGTGAAGCTATCCAAGAAAGAGGGATTGGGGTGGCAAAGTTTATCGGAAAGACTTCTACTGATGACACTGGATCTTATGTTTCTGACACCTGTTTTATTATAACCCGAAAGGAAGTCCCTAAGTTTTGAGGCATTTCTGTTGAATCATAGACGATGGGTCTTATGAGCCGGTTTTTTTGGAGCTTGGGATAATGGGAATAAAAAGACTTGTAATTAGATTTTTACATGTTTTATATAAGGTATAAAGGAGACGGTAATATATAATAAATAGCTCTGTTTTTGTTAAAATTTCGCCCCTTTTTTCTCCACTTCGACCACATTATCTGAATCGCCTACCAGCGCATCTGGGGTAAACAAAATGAAGCCTATTTTTACAACCACTTGTTATCTGAAATTTAAAGATATCACATTTTACAACCTTTTTGTATATCATTACAATTTACATGATAAACAGAACTGTATAACCACTGGTTGGGCCTCAAATTCGTAGTGTTGTAATTTATGAAAGTGCCAGAATAGGATGGCTTTGAGAGTAATGGTATCAGGATCAGTCACTATTAGAGTACGACCGTTGCGAGTAGGATTTATAGTCGACCCGGTGGATCGCGTAGGGCTTCGTCGCGCTATTGAGTTATGCACATTCCTTTGGGGCGGAAGTTATAATCCGATAATTCCAGCTTACCGCCGCACCCCAACTAAGTGGGAATCTCATCGCGTTCGGCAATTGCCCCTGCCTTCGGACATTGTTCAAGGATACATAGACGGATTCGATCCTGATATAGTAGTACCGGTTGGCCATTGCGCAAATCGATCATTTCATGTTGGTCATCGGGATATTGTCAAGGAGGATGATCTAATTGGCGATTTGATGGATTCAGCTTCTCCGCAATATGGCATAGGCCTTGTCGAATTGCTAAATGATTTTATCAAGAAAGAACTCAAGTACAGAAGATCTGATGACCTTCAGGTTTCCTTCCCAGAAATGCCACGTGCCTATGGGCTCTTTTTGGCAAGTGTGTTCGGAGTTGTTCCGAAAAAAGCTCAAAAAATTATCAATAAACATTTCACAGATGTTCTAGGCATTTTAAAACTTCGTGTTAAGTTAACTCGTCTCCCGGAGCTTATTAAATCGAATATCTTCTTTCCTAGGAGGTTAAACTCTTGGGAATTAGAAAGCCGACCTCTCCATGAAGCACAGCTTTTCGTATGTGACGCAAAAAGCACAATAGACATCATTGACTATTGGAACTTGCGGGCTGCAGGTTTTTATGTGATTCCAATTCCTATCCAAGCTGCTGAAAGAGAAGATTTGAAAATCTTGGCCCGGGATTTCATTGAAAAAAATTATCGCCCATACAGGCACAATCCAGAAATGTACCACCACACAACTGTTCAGCGGTCCCGTTCACTCAAAGAGGATATAGTCAAACGTTTCTGCGAGTCCTTGAATATCCCTAAAAAGGAACACGGGGCAAATCCAAGATATTTACTTAGGTGGTGGTACCCAAGGCTGTGGGATACTTGGGCACGTCAGAATGCTCATGGTGAAGGGATCTCATTCCCCTATGCGTACGAAGAGGAACGGCGAATAACCGAGGGCGAGGTTAGATTAGAGCTGTGGTCTTTTGATCCGAAAATTGAAACTTTTCGTAATTACTCTGGCAAAGCTAAATTTGCCAACGAATTCAGCTTTAGGTTCTATGGGTCAAAAGAGCCGATGGCCGAGGTCTTACCTGAGGGGAGTCGCGAATTATCTTCGGCGATAGGGCGTGCAGGTTATTTTAATTGGCGATTTTCACGGTTCGGCCCAGTCTTTTTGGCAAACAACGATAAAGACCTTATATTTATAGATTTGCCTCTTGCCGAAGAAGTCATGAAAGAATGGTTTAGAGAGAGGGGTTGGAAGGTATCCTTGTCAGGTCCCGGACGGATCGCAAAACAGCTACTGAAGCAGCTTGGAGGGGCGTATGGTATTTCGAAGCTCGCTCATAAAGGCGTAATTGAGCTACTTACAGATTTAGAGAAAGAAGCGGAAATGCCTCGCCAAGCAGTCACAGAGAAATTAAAACGTGTTATTCAGTCAGATGGACTTTTCTATGATGCCGAACAGTTTCTCGATGGCCTAATATCAGCGAATGCCTTGCGGTTGGGCACCAAAATTCAGTGCCCTGTTTGCACACGTTATAACTGGTATGAATTGAATGTACTTGATTATGAATTACGCTGCCGTTTCTGCCTGTCTAATTTCTCGCCGCCGCTAAAGTCACCAAAAGATATCCAGTGGACCTACCGAGCTCATGGGCCTTTTGCCAGTTCTATTGCGCAAGGAGCTTTTACGGTTTTGCTTACACTTAAATTGATAGGGGGCGATTTCCATCAGGGGGTGACCCCACTCTTTAGTTATGTTGCTGAAAAGGATGGGAAGCGCCTAGAGGCCGATCTAACGTGTCTGTACAGGTCTTCAATGTGGCGCGAGACAGGTATCCACGTGATCCATGCAGAGTGCAAAAGTTTTAATCGATTTGAGCGTAAGGATATCGAACGGATGAAAGCGCTATCCGAAGCTTTCCCGGGATCAGCCTTGATTTTTGCCACCCTAAATAGCGGACTGCAAGCGACAGAACTGAAGTTAATCCGAAGCTTGGCGGTTGCAGAAAGGAAAAAGAGACTACGCGGTAAATCGAGCAGCCCCATTATTCTATTAACTGACACTGAACTTTTCTCTCATCGTATTTATGAAAACTGGAAGAAAAAGGGTGGTATATACGAGCGCTTCAGCCAACGGAGTTTTGAGCTGAACGAGTTATCAACTCTTGCTGATGCTACTCAGCAGATCTATCTCCAGCTTCCGGCATGGTTCGAGTGGTCGCATACGGAATGGAATAAGCGAAGACAGAAGCAGGCAACCAAGAAAACAAATAGCTAAAAGATTTTCCATTGATACAGGATTAACAAGAGAGAAGGCCCAACAATCTCTTTCAGCGGAGCGCAAAAAACCACGCCCGCTGAAGAGTACGTTGGGCACTGAAGAGCAATAAGGAAAAACAATGAAAACTCATCACGGTCTCGCAATCAAGACGATTAACGTAGAACGCTTATTTGGCCTTCACAATTACACCTTGTCTGTTCCAAAGGAGAAGGAAGAAGCAGGTAAAATTATCATTTTATATGGAGACAATGGTAGTGGCAAGTCGACCATTCTCAAATTGGCTTTCCATCTGCTGGCCCCGGAGGACGATGAAGGGCACAAGAGCACTGCTGCTCCCGTCCCATTCAAGCTCTTCGGGATTGAGTTAACAGATGGATCGAAGATTTCAGCTGAACGTTCAGGAAGAAACCTCAATGGCCCATTCTTGATGCGTATTAAACGACCACGAAAGAAGGAGGCAAAAGTAGAGTTCGTTTCTGATGAAAAATTCAGAGTCAGGCCGACGTCAAAAAAACACAATGTGGAGATACATACCTTTCTCGCGAAACTTAAAGAACTGCAACTTTGTCTTTATATGTTATCTGACGACCGCCAAATCCATCTCGCAGGAAAACACGATAGGCGAAATAAGTTAGTCAGGGACTTAGAATTCCCCGATGATGAGATTTATTGGGATCCAGAAATACGTTTTCGGGCTAGTCGACATGCTGGTTTGGATCCAGAGAAAATTGCTCAATATCTTCTGGTCCAATCAATAAGAAGGGCAGAGGGGTGGATACAAAGTCGTGCGATGATTGGCTCCTCGATCGGAGAATCGAGCGTTAACTCCCTATATAATGAAATACTACGACGACTTGTCGCTTTGCCTCAGGATCAGCGGGTTGATACCACATCAACCAAAAAATCAATCGAGAAACGTGTCTCAAAGCTAGAGGCAGAGTGCAAGAAGTTCGCACAATATGGCATAATTCCGGAATTCCAAGGTTCAGAGATACTGATGGCAGTTGGCGAGGCACTGGGGCGACACTTGGGAATCATTGCGAACGTGCTTAATCCGTACCTCGAAAGCATCGAAAAGAAACTTGAGGCTTTGTCAGAAACGCATCAGCGAGTGGATTCATTCGTTACAGTGGTCAACCGCTTTCTTACCAACAAATCACTCTCTTTTGATCTGCACTCTGGACTCGCAGTCACAGCAGCCGATGGGACAATTCTAACTCCACAGATGCTCTCCTCGGGAGAACGACATCTGTTTCTGCTGTTTTGCAACAGCATTGTTGCTATAGATAGGCCAAGCATCATGATAATTGATGAGCCAGAAATCTCACTCAATGTCAAGTGGCAGCGAACCCTTCTTTCTTCCCTTCTCGAGTGTATCGGAGACAGCCCGGTACAGTACATTTTCGCAACGCACAGTTTGGAACTTCTCTCCCAGCACCGAAATCGTGTTGTAAAACTGGAAGATTTGTCAAAGGTGTAGATCGAATGGATATAAGAAAGGAAATCGAAGAACTCATCGCGCTCTATTCGCTTGAACCAAATTTGAAGGATGTATATGTCGAGGGTACCTTCGATAAGCGCCTTCTTGAGTGGTTTTTTGGGGATCAGGATATTTCGGGAGTGTGCGTCTATACCATCGATGCCATCAATGTTCCAGATGACCTCCTTGTTCGGCATGGTCTCAATGGGGGAGGCAACCGGTCTCGCATTATTGCGCTCTCTAATGAACTATCTACTCATTTACCGCGGGACCGCTGTATCGTCTGCATAGCAGATCGTGACCAAGAAGACTATTTGCCCTCAGGACATCGAAACGTTTATTTGGAGTTTACGGATTACACATCATCTGACCTTTATCTATTCCAGCAACGAATACTGCGGAAGCTGATAGCTCTCGTTCTAGGTGGTTTCCCCCTCAGCGCGGAAGAACTCATGCATGAACTTATGGTTGTTCTCGAAGAGGTCTTCTTGATCCGTCTATCCAATATGGCACTAGAGTGGAACATGCAGTGGATTCCTTTCGTCAGGTATGTTCATATTAACGATCATTTTATATTCACGATAGACCGATTCATCAAGGCCTATCTCCAGAAAAATGACAGGTGGAATCAACGAGAGGAATTCGAACAAAAGAGAAGTGAACTCCGTGCTCATTTGCAAGACGATCCTCGTCGCAGCATAAGGGGACATGACCTTATTGAACTGCTGCACTATGTTGTTAAGAAGCTCAAAAGGTCTCGCCGCTTTGGAGATACGAATACCTTTCAGGGCGCATTCACGGGCTGTCTTGAAGCCAAAGACATACGGGACGAAAGGCTGTTTCAGCGTTTAGCGGAACTATAAATAGGGAATGGGGTCAGACCTAGATCATTGATTAATGAGGGGACGCACCCCTTATTTAAGGAGTGCTCCCCGGCCGTATCTTCCATCGATTGGCATTAACCGTCTGTTGTTTAAGAGATTTTTTATGGAACTATTTCTCAAAATCACATACGGGCTTTCCTGATATGGGTATTCAGCTTATTTGCCGCCTTCCTGGAAAGCCTAATCGACAACCACCGGTTATGATATCTGTAACTCAGGCGTTTTAGAGATATGACAGTGGCAAGCTATCTGGAAACCACGTTTTTCATATTCTAATTTAAAAAACGTTTCTCCACAGTTTTAATGAATGCCGAAGTTTCCGGTTAGTACCTAAGATGATCGATTTTTAATCAAAAAAAACCCACCCGAATGGGTAAGTTTGTGGTATAAATAAAGAAAACGATTTTCAACTACTAACCACAAAACAAACCCAATGGGTGGGAGATGATTATGGCAGATTATAGCACAGGCAAAACAAAAAGCAACCGAATTATTAATGACGTAGAAGTGACTACAGACGTTCTTAGCAGCCGGGCTGGATTGGCTTTGTTTGTTCGATATCTGAGAAATATTGTTTTGTTCCCTTATTTGGAGGATCTTTTTTGTAAGATACGAAAGAGCCGCAAGGGTCAAGAGATTTCCGAGATTTTCAAACAACTCTTCTGTTTTTTCATGGATGGAACAAGCCGACATCTGGTCTACTTTGATACCCTTAAAAAAGATGAGGGTTATGCCGGCAGTATTGAGATTGATCCTGAGAATATGCTTTCCTCCCATGCGGTAAAGCGCTTTTTTGGCGCTATTTGGTTGCCCTGGACGTTCATGTTCCGTAAGGTTTTGCAGAAGCTTTTTTTGTGGCGTCTTCATATTGTTAAGCCGTTGGTAATTGTACTTGGTTTGGATACCATGGTCATGGACAATAATGAAGCGCAAAAGCGTGAGGGCGTCAAGCCAACGTATAAAAAGGAGAAAGGCTTTCAGCCTCTTCAGATGACATGGGCAAGATTTGTTATAGATGCGATTTTTCGTAGTGGGGATAAGCATTCCAATCATGGCGACAGTGTTGAGAAAATGGTACGGCGAATCGTTGAATTGATCCGCAAGCATTATCGGCAAGATGTACCTATTGTCATCCGTATGGATAGTGGATTTTTTGATCAGGAGCTGTTTAAGATATTTGAATCTTTGAGGATTGGATATATTTGTGGCGGGAAGCTCTACGATGACATCACAATCTATGTGGGCAGCGCTGATAAATCTTTTTGGGGTCGTTATGAGAACAAGGATCAGGTTTGGGATTATGTTGAGTTTGGGGATCGTCGTGGAAACTGGAAGAGGTTCCGTCGCGCGATTTTTTGTAGTCCCAAATATGAGGACAAACAGATGCTTTTGAAGTTTGCCCGGCCTGATACAGTGATTTACACCAATTTGGGGATGGGAGAAACGATAGATGACGGACTTCGTAAGGCCGGAATGGAAAAACTGTTGACCCCTGAGGGGATTATCGAAACGCACCATGGACGAGGATGTGATGAGTTGGTTCATAGGGCTTTGAAAGATTTTAGCAGTGAGCAACTCCCTTTTAAGCGCTTTTATCAGAACGCTGCGTTTTATTACACTATGCTGATTGCTTTCTTCCTTTATGAAGCATTTAAGGAGGATGTGTGTGTGCCTGTGATCAAAATTAGTAGTTACGCAACGACACTGAGAAGAAGAATCCTTGATATTGCTGGAAAGATTGTCAGTCATGCCGGTAAAATTACCCTAAAAATCACTACCTCTACCTGGGAAAATCTCAACTTCCATCAATTATGGCTTAACAGTAAAAATCCAATTCAGATTAACAGGGCATAACATACCAATACACTTTGATTTATCAGGAATAAGCAAACAGTTTCGGTGAAGTATGCCCAAAAATGGCCATATTTATTTGTTGATACGTTTTTGCTTCTCAATTCATATCGATTATTGATAAAATTCACTCTGAATTTAAAAGTTGCCAGTAAATAAGAGCTGAAAGCATAGAAAATTTATTGAAATACTACTTCAGTAAAAACAATCGCTCATTTTAGGTAGTAGATAATGCCAGGCTGCTGCTGGATAACATTACAAATTGCATGTTATTCAGAAACTTTTAAACTCTAATAGCCAAGAAAAAAACTATATAATCACTGGATAGCTCCGCTGCGCGGAGCTATCCAGCAGATGAGGAGCGCGACTTGATGTTCACCCCAAAAAGTGGACACAAAGTTAAGCTGCTAATTTCATCAATTCGAACTGATCTGGTGAGAGACCTCCCAGGGCAGAATGAATTCGTTTTCGGTTATAAAAGATTTCAAGGTATTTAAAAATACTTTTTTTGGCTTCATTTCGGGTTTTATATTTTTCATGATAAATGAGTTCCGTCTTTAACGTACCAAAGAAACTTTCTGTTATGGCATTATCATAGCAGTTACCTGTTTTGCACATACTTTGTAGATAACGATTTATATTTAACAGCTCTTTGAAAGAACGGCTACAATATTGGCTACCGCGGTCTGAGTGGACAATGAGTCCTGATACCGGTTGTCGATGGCGCCAAGCTTGCTTGAAGGCATTTATAACCAGCTGATCGGTAATACGATGGCTCATGGACCATCCGACAATGCGCCGTGAGCAGGCATCCAAGAAAACGGCCAGGTATAACCAGCCCTCTCGGGTCCATATGTAGGTAATGTCGGACGTCCAAAGCCGATCCGGCGCTTTGGCTGTAAAATTACCTTTAATCAAGTTATCAGCCATTTGACGTTTATGGGCCGAGTGGGTGGTCACCTTAAATTTGCGTTTTATTTTAGACCGGATGCCGTTTATCCTCATTAAGCGCGCCACCCGTTTATGATTGCATTTAATTCCGCATTGTCTCAGGGCATCGGTAATTCGAGGACTGCCATAAATACGGTTACTCTCATCGTAAATTTGCCGGATCTTGGATATCAATTTTTCATTGTCATGCTGCCTTTTGCTTTTAGCACGGCGCAACCAACTGTAATATCCGCTATGAGACACCGAAAATACTCGGCACATCTCCTCGACTCCATAACTGGAGCGGTGCTCTGCTATGAACGCGTATATCGATCCGGGTCGGTTGAGAAGATGGCCACCGCTTTTTTTAATATGTCACGTTCGCGTTTGACACGTTCAAGTTCTCGTTTGAGGTCTCGCACCTCCTCTTCAGGTGGTTTTAAACGACCTTTGCCTGGAAAGGCATGTTCCGGATCTTGGGTCATTTCACGAACCCAGCGGGAAACAATATTACTACCAATACCCAGATTTCGTTCGACTTCGGCAGCCTTAAGGCCTTCTTCAACGACTAATTTTACAGCTTCTTCTTTAAAGGCTTTGTCGTAAGTACGACGTTTTCTGTTTTTGGCCATGGACACACCTCCTTGCTATAATATAAATTAAGCTTTTCGGTGTGTCCACTAAATGGGGGTAACCCCAACTCTCTCTCGTTAACAAAATTATCAGGTAAACCAACAGACACGCTATCAAGGCAGATCGAGACAGACGCGTTTTGACGCGTTCCTCATCTGCTGGTTAGGCAAGGATAAAAAATGGACAATCTTCTATCAGGATTATTCGGCGCTATCATAGCTACATTATTAACTGTATTGTATCTTTATTTTACGGAAAAGATTAGACGTCGCTACGAAGTCTATTTGGAGGTTGTAACATACTTAGACGAGATTTATATAAGGCTCCAGGCTATTTTTTCTTACACAAACAAACAATATGATGGTTTTGCAGAATTGTATTTCGATGCAACAGGACTTACGCAAGAGGATATTTATAAGGCAAATCTAAAAGTAATAGAGTTGATTCTATCACACGGTATACGAAGGAAAGTAGCTGCTGAATACGGTAAGGGTCAAATACTAATCGATTTAGTCGAATTGCTTGATCTCTTAAAACGTATCTACAATGAATTATTTACCGCTTCAAAAGCTGCCTGGATAGTCAATGAATTTATGGAAATTAATGATCTTTTTCGTAAAGAAGTCGACCCTTTAAGGACCAGATTACAGGATCAACTGATGCGTGAGTTATCAGCAATAAATATTATAAAGCAACTTCTTGACAGTTTAAAGAAACCTATTCTGCATCGTAATAAGTAATGTGCCTAACCACCGCGTTAACTCTGAGCGGGAAACATGAGCAGTAGAAGCCTCTAGTTGTCTTTCTCAACCAACTCGCATCTGCTACTTCATCATTTGTTTCCCGGCAGGTTACGCAGACCGTTACGGATACTGCTATAAAAGACAGGAATTTCAAGCCTAAAATTTTTACAGATATCACAATGCCTACTAAATAGTTTATAGCCCAAATACTGGCAAGTATCTTAAATTTGAGGACATTACATTTTACAACTTGTCTGTATATCATTACAATTTTCATGATAAACAGAACTGTATAATCACTGGATAGCTCCGCTGCGCGGAGCTATCCAGCAGATGAGGAGCGCGACTCTCGTTAACAAAATTATCAGCTAAACCAACAGACACGCTATCAAGGCAGATCGAGACAGACGCGCTACGACGCGCTCCTCATCTGCTGGTTATGGTTGAATGGAAGGTAACAGATGAAAACTCAAAGGCTTATTTCAGAATGGAAGGAATGCCGTGATACTATTGGGAGGTTTGATAATTATTTACTTCGCCTACGGCTTCTCGGTTTTTCCATTTTTACACTTCTATTTACAGCAATAGTAGGTGCTGCTGGCATAAAAATAGGGCAATCGTCGATCACACCAGAAGCCTTGTTATTTGCCATTTTAACCCTCTCATTATTTGTGTTGGCGATTTATATTCTAGATAGATATTACGAAAGAATGCTTTTAATTGCAGTCTATAGGGCATCTCGCTTAGAAGCTTATAGATTAGAAGGTTTTCGTATAGAGTTAACTACCGAAATAGAATTTCAAAAAGAAAGGATCACAAAAAAGAGGTATAGATACAATTTTTTAAAAGCGTCAAATATGGTAAATTTTGTTTAGGAAATAGGGGACGTACATTAGTTTATAAGTTGACATGCGTAAAGGTCTTTTGATATGGGAGTCATATGCCACGTAAATCAAGAATAGATACACCAGGGGCTCTTCATCACATTATAGCCAGAGGCATTGACCGCAAAAACATATTTAAGGATGATAAGGATAGGGACAACTTCTTAGAACGGCTGGGTGCTATCATAGAAGAGACCCAGACGCATTGCTTTGCCTGGGCATTAATTCCGAATCATTTTCATTTACTCATGAAGACGGGGGCAACCCCAATCTCTACAGTGATGCGTCGATTGCTCACCGGTTATGCAGTTTCTTTTAATAGACGTCATCGTCGATATGGCCATCTTTTTCAAAATCGTTATAAATCGATTCTATGCCAGGAAGATACCTATCTTTTAGAGTTAGTTCGATACATTCATTTAAATCCCCTGCGTGCTGGCATTGTAAATAATTTGAGGACATTGGATAAGTATCGGTATTGCGGTCATGCCGTGATTTTAAAAAAGCGAAAGAACAACTGGCAAAATACGGAATATGTTCTTAGAATGTTTGCAAAGAAAGTTTCAAAAGCCCGCAACCGTTATCGAGAATTTGTTAAAAAAGGTATGGCCCAGGGAAAACGGCCCGA
>Ga0315545_1000458_pt1 | contig 42806 bp, 36 predicted proteins | sample SalMarSW160210MG_FD_203096 | JGI IMG/M metagenome (GOLD analysis project Ga0315545, IMG submission 203096) | Salt marsh sediment microbial communities from the Plum Island Ecosystem LTER, Massachusetts, United States - Salt Marsh Sediment SW1602-10 ...
AAAGCTTAGTATTATTATACATACGGGCCTCCTCCTTAAGGTTTGCTTTTGGTCTTTTTGTTAACTTCTATTATACCAATACAAATCTTAAAAGGAAGTCCTTTTTAACGCAACACTATTGCCCCCATCCCCTTCTCCACAAAGTGGAGAGGGGGAGAAAGGGGGAGAGGTAAAACATGAGCCTGCTACTCTCACCAGAAACCATAGCTACATCTATTCCTTTGTTTCATCCGTGCTGGACCTTCTTTTCAGCATCACTCGTTGGTTATCCGCCTCAGCCGCCCGATCATAAAAATCTTTTAGCTTTCGGTATTCATCCACCGGAACCAAAAGCTTTCTTCTCACAAACATTCTTTTATGAATGATTTTGTCTTGTTCAAGTTTGTAAATTGATTCAAACAGTCCGAACGGTTCATCCAACCAAACGTCACTTGGCAGGTGGGCGATCTCGAATTCTGCCGGGATTTGTAACGTCAGTTCGTCTACATTTATGAATTTATAATCGAAGATCACGGGGAAATCTCTTTGCTTTTGAGGGAACATGAGATTAAGATAGTTCTGGGTGTTAAGATTGACTGGAAGGGATAACCTCTCCTGATCCTTTACACCAAACCCTCCTGCTACGAAACTTGCCTGTATGAAGATGTTTGAATCCTTTTCCTCAAAATTTTTAAAATCATATCCAACAAGATAGGGGTCCACCAACCAGGAACTCAAGAATTTGGTCAAAGCCTTTCTTCTCCTCTGGGGCTTGAGTTCGGTCAGAGAAGCTCTGAATGCTAATTCCTCCTGTCCGGTCGCTTGTATGATTAAATTACCGGAGGCGGAGCCGTCCGAGTTAAGCTTGATCTCCCAGAAAGTGTTAGTAACGTTTTCATCCTCCTCGGTTTCTGGAGTGATGGTCAACTCTCCTCCATTCGGCTTAACCACAAGAGCAGATGCTTTCTGATCCTCAAAAGGGAGCCGACCAAACTTACAATTTCTACATGCCGGATCCAACCAGATATATTCGCCGTTTGATGGAACAGCCACCACTACATGGTCAAATTGTTTTACCTTGGGCATGTCGGTCAACAAACTACGGTGACCCTTAGTGGAAAGCAATGCCGGAAAAGCCTTAATGTCTACAACTTCTAAAAGAGCAATCAACAAGGATGTCATGTCCTTACAATCGCCATAACCATACTCTAAAACATCAGTGCGTAGGTGTGGTTTGAAAGCACCGGTTCCGATGGCTATTGATATATATCTTATATGCTCCTGAATGTAGTCGAAAATCGCCTTCATCATCTTTTCTTTTGAGGCCAATCCAGATGTCAACATAGAAGCTAAAAGATTTACCTCTTGGCTGAGAATGATGCTGGATTGTGAAATTTTCCAGTACCACCGAGCGATACCATCCCAGTTTTTAGAAGAGTAGGTTTTGCCATCAAATCTGAACTTGAGCGGAGAAAAAACCAATCGGGAGGCAACGTCTGCGACAGGAGGCATGAAGACTTCTTTTTTTATCGCACCTTTGTTAGAGGCTTCCCAGACGAAGATTTTTTTGCCTTTGCGAAAGTCGATCTTCGGTTCTATGTTGTCGTTGAGAACTTTACATTTGAAGTCAAAATCCTTTGGGGTAATAAGAGTGTAGCTGGAATAAAGCATGGGGAGGTTGGTCTGAAAGAACCAGTCTCCCCAGTATAGCAGACTCCTGAAATGAAGTCGATACTCATATTCCACCACACAGTTTGTGTCCACCCTGGGGAAATAGAATTCTTTGATTTTTGCATCAGAGTAAAGGATGTATTCCGAAAGAAGCGACTTTTCCCGAACGTCGTCCTCATCCAAAAAGAACTGGTCGCCATTTGGATAAATGGTGCGGGCTTTTATTTTAACCACCCTTACACTATTGTTAAAAGGAATTTCCTGATGGCTGTATCTTTTATCCGGATCGGAGAAGATTTTCATTATCCGATGCTGGGTAAAATTTGCCTCACCATTTGATTTGACCTCCATTTTGGCTTCATCTTTAATTATCACCACATCTGATTGGGAGAACATCTCTTGAGTGGGGGTTTTCTTAAAATCGATTTTTTCCCAGGCGAGGAGTGAAGTCGATACCGGAGAGAAAAGAGTGATAATCAAAAAGAGGCAGATCGACAGCAGTAAAATTGGGCTTGAGTATTTAAAATCTTTATCTGACACTTAGAACCATATCTTAGAAAATTTTATAAATCCAAATCAACTATCCTAAAATATATCATTCACCTTGTGCCTCGCAAACAAAAAAAACCTCCATCTTGCAAAAAAGATGTGGGAGTCAAAATGAAACAACCTAAATTAAGAAATTCTTAGAAATTTTTCTTTAGGAAATTCAAAAAAAACGGAAGAGTTGTTTGGGACCAGGTAAGAGCTGTGGAGACATTAAAGTGGGCAGGATACACGGTTAAGGATGGATGACAAGCCCTTGGGATTTCAAGAAGCGGATATTATGCAGCAAGAGAGCCAAAAGGCAGACCGGAGAATATTTCTGAACTGCGAGATACAAGGTTTTTAGAGAAGATAAAGGCAATAAAGTTGGAACGTCCGTTTTGGGGATATAGACGAGTATGGACGTGGCTTGTGCACCGAGAAAAGATGCAGATAAATCAGAAGAAGGTTCGGAGGATAATGAAAGAGCATGGACTTATGGCGACTCAAACAGTTCACAAAGCAAAAAGGACGCCTCAGAGAAATAAGCCGAAGGCGGACAGACTTGGGTAGTACTGGGGTATAGACATGACTAAATTTATGATACCCGTAATTGGATGGACTTATCTGGTAATAGTGCTGGACTGGTATGCCAAGAAGATAGTTGGCTGGGACATAGCCTTAAGGAGTCCCGCCAAAGGCGGGAGAAAAGAGCATTGGAGATGGGAGTAAACTCTGAATTTTCTGAAGGAGTAAGAGGAAAGAGATTAAAACTCATATCAGACAATGGCTCACAGCCGACGTCTACATCTTTCATGAGGGATATGGCTACTTTGGATATCGAGCAGATATTTACCTCTTATAACAATCCCAAGGGAAATGCAGATACAGAGCGTGTGATCCGGACTATAAAAGAAGAGATAATCTGACTGAATGAGTTTTCAAGCTTTGAGGAAGCAAAAGAAAAGATAGGCAAATGGATAGAGATTGACTACAACAAGCTTTACGTTCATTTGGGGCTTGGATATATGAGTCCAGAGGAGTTTGAGGGACTCTACCGGAGCCAGATTTCCCTTCTGCAAATCCCCCGCCTTTGGCGGGGTGAAAGAGGTTGCCTGAGGGGATATATAGGATATGGGTTGGTCTGAGAAAATCGATTGCAGAGCTTCTGGCAAAGCCGTTTTTGAATGCGCAATGTCTCTACACCTTTCAGGTATAAAAAATGTCTTGACTGGAGGGTCGCAGTACACCTTTCCAATTAGGAATAGGCTGGAGATTTTTTGCTTCATCTATAATGGTAATGAAGAAAGTTCTACTAATTGTTTCAAACGGTTGATTGAATTTTTTCAAACAAGATTGAAGTACAGCAACCAATTTATGACACATCTACAGATTTTTTATTCTTCCAACCCTTCTTTTCTTTCTTCCAAGTCTAACTTTTTCTCCAGATATTCTTGTCCTATGGATCCTGCGGACCGCTTCAAAAGCTCCTTTAAGTCGCTTCTTGCAAATTGCAAATCCCTTTTGATGATCAAAAGATCGCTTTTGATCTCTCCGGTATAATCTTCCTCATCGGAGAAAACTTTTTGCAAATCTATCAATTTTGATTCGGTTCGAGATATTAAGGTTTCAAACCCTTGCAGAAGCTTTTGGGTTCTCGTCATTTCCTCTTTGAGCTTTTGCACCTCCCCGCTGAATTTTTCCCCCTCCTTTTTCATCTGAGCGACAAATCGATAAAGTTCGGCCAGATCTTGTTTGATCCCTCCCAACTCCTTTTCCAGCATTATCCCCAACGCTTCCACCGCCTCCCCCACCTCTTCAATATCCCTTTTTTGCAATACCATTTGATTCTCCAAGCAAATTAAGTTTTTCAACTTCCTTTCTTATCTTCCTCAATGCACCATTCCACGATGGATCTGATCTCCTTGAATCTGCTATGTTTTGTGGGTGCGTCCAAAATCACCGCCACCATCTCTTTCCCATCTTCTCCTTCCACCATAGTTCCCAGACACCATCCAGATGCCCCATTATAGCCGGTCTTCCCTCCCTTTACGTTCAGGGAACTGAACAGCAGTTTATTGGTGCTCCCGATTCGGTGCCTTTTTTTTCCAGCGTTCAGCGAAACAAATTCATAAGTGGTTTTGCTCAAGATGGAGGCGATGACACTGTCCTGTAGGGCAAAATATAGAAGTTTGGCACAATCCAAGGCAGTGGATATATTGCTCTCATCCAGACCGGTAGGCTCACAGAAGAAGGTATTCTCCAAGCTGAGTTCTTTTGTCTTCAGGTTCATACAAGCCACAAATTCGAAAGGTGAAAGATCAGAGGCACGAGCTAAAACTCTGGTGGATCGATTACTTGAGCTCATCAAACTGGCATGTAAAAGATCACATAAGGTGAAAGTTTCTCCTACTCTTAGCTGAGACCTTCCCGAACCATTGGCGTCTGCTATGGTGATGGTGACGGTATCATCCAGGTTAGGATCGTTTTCCAGAAAAACAAGTGCGCTCATCAGCTTGGTCAAACTGGCGACGGGAAGCTCCTTTTCCATGTTTTTGGCAAATATTATCTCCCCTTTTTTTGTATCTAGCACCACTGCGGCTTCCGACCTTAGCTGAAGCTTATGGCTTTCTTTTGCTTTTTCACTTATGTAAATGGTTTGGAGAGGGACCTCATCTTCTAAGTGTAAATCTGCTTTTTGGGTTTTGTTTAAATCCCAGAGCCAGTTGCCCCACTCAACTTTTGAAATAAAAAACACCAGCAGGATGGAAACAAAGAAATATACAGGTCTTCTCATCGACTATATCTCCTTAAGCCCTTTGGGCAGGGCTAAATGCCCTTCAGGATGAACCCTGCCCTGTGGATGACAAGTAATTGTCTCCCATAGGGGCGGGAATTCCCAGACGGGTCTTTGTCACCCCGCCACGAAGGGCATCCCTTTCAGTAAATCCAATCTTTGTATTATATCTCATCGGTGAAAGCATTATCTCTTTGTTACGCTGTTTCATTTTTTGTTTTCTTAACTATTTGAAATCTGACTCTGCCGCATTTAGGACAGACCCATTTTCTTTGTTTATGAAAAGCTCTTTTTTCCTCCTTCATTTTGGTCTTACATCTGGGACAGTGCATCGGTCGAAAATTAAATAAATTATCTCTTTAGAAATTCTAACGCTCCGATCAACCTTTTGCACCCGAATCTCACTGGATCGACTGTGGGCAGGTTGGTCTCCTCCTCGGTTTTCTCTATCTGTTTTTTCGCTTCCTCCTCGGTTAACTCTTGGGTGTTTAAAGATATTCCGACCACCCTGGAGGGCTTGATCGGCTGGGCGATTTCCTCATGAAGCTTTACCACTTCAGGAAGTGGCGGAATCTTGATCTGGTAGTTCTTTATCTTTTCTCTCCCTGGAAAGTGGCAAAGGATCATGGCATCCGGCAGACAGCCATGGATCAAAGCCAGGGAGACCCCAGAGTAGCCCGGATGGATGATGGTCCCTTGGCCCTCCACCGATAATAAATCATAGGAGTGGGATTTTTCGATGAGAAATTCCTCTATCGCTCCGGACATGAAGTCCCCCACCACTGAATCGATGGGCACCCCTTCACCAGCAATCATCATCCCGCTCTGACCGGTTGCCACAAAGTGCGAATTCCAGCCGTGTTTTTTAGCCTGCCTTGCTATCTCAATGGAGGTGATCATCTTCCCCGTCTTGCAGTCAGTTCCCACGGTCAGAACCACCTTGGCTTTGATCAGAGAGGGATCACCTGTGGCGACTTCATTGTATTTCTTGGATTCCCTCAAGTCGAAAATCTTTGCTCCTTTCAACAAAGCCAGCATGGAAAACTCAGAATCCTCATTCAACATATCATGTAAGCCACTGATCACGTCCAGTCCACTTTCCAAAGCTTGTTTGATAACCTCTCTCCATTCGAGTGGAAGCTTTCCCCCTCGGGGAGCTATGCCTATCAGAAGAGTGGTAGGACCATATTTCAATGAATCCAAAAGGTCTCTGACAATGGGTATATCACCCCCGAAGCCCAAAACATCTAGAACTGACTTTCCCGCTTTGGTGGAATCGATAACTGCCACCACATCTTCGGGCTTATACATTATCAAGCCAGAGGCGGTTTTAGCCTCCAAATCCCCGAAAAAACCTTCAGATAAGATGACTATACGTCTTTTTTTCTGGTGCATAATTTGTTCCGTCCGCAGACCACCGACCGCTGTCCGCCGCAACAAATGATTTCACGGCGGACTGCCGACAGTGGACGGCGGACTATTTTATCAGTCTTTCCCCCTCCCTTGATGAGTCTGTCTCTAAACCTTGGCAATTTTAAGAAGCTTCATAATTTAAACTACAAAATGAGACTAATGATTATTGGGCCTAACTTCTCCTATGGATCCTGCGGAAAATTCCATAAGTCAAATTCTGACCCAGTGCCACCTTCAGTTCTCTCCGTCCTCCCAGGCATAAGTGGCATTCACCACCACCTCATAACCTCTCTTTTAGGCCCTTTTTAGTTCCTCCCCGGAAAAGTGTCCTCCCCCAGATGGGTCTCCGTCAACCCTTTGCGATGCGAAGCTCGTCCCGCAACGTGCGGGACGCACATTCATACGAATTGTTCCGATAAAATCACCAAAGGGTATTGTGATCAGGATAATGTAATCCCGTTAACCATAACAGAGCCACATGTTGCTTGTAGGCCTTCTCCCCGCCTCTGGCGGGGCTACGTATACCCTCAAAATATCCATACAGCCATACCTTCCCAGACGGGTCTCCGTCAACAATAAATCCGCCGCATAATTCGGTCGCCCCTCCTCCAACTCTCTTAAACCAAATCCCAGCGCCTTCAAATCCAGTGAATCTACAAACTTCCTTATAAATCTCGCCGGACGATCTGAGGGAACAAAGTCTTCCAAGGAAGGCGGGAATAAATACTGCTGATTATAATTTGCTCAAATCTCATAACTCATTTAAATCCGCCTCTCAAAAATTCCACCTCATATTATTATATATTATAATTACCCACGTCTATAGGAGCAAGAGGTTTTGAGACAGACTCCCAGGGGAGAGGGAAGTCTCCCTCCCTTGTCCGCCGGAGGCGGATCTGCCTATGGCGGAATGGGACGGATTAAGGGAGGGTGATTGATTTTTATCACCCCGCCAAAGCCGGGTGCACTCCTGTCTTTTTGGTCAAGCTGAAGTCGAAGGCCCTGGCAGCTTGACACTCCAGCTTCCCCGTTGTTGCGGGGTACCCTTACCCCGCAACACGTCTGGTTCGGGGTAGGGGCACTATTAGTGTCCCCAAGATTTAGAGGTTTGTAATTTTCTTTTGGGAGAGGAAGTTACAGACAAAGCAAGCTGCCATCCCAAAAGAATACCCTGATAGAATAAAATAGAGAGTAGTTCGTTTACGATTCGTATGAATGTGCGTATGCACTCATACGAGCATACGAATCTTCATTTGTCAACTACAACCCCAGACACAACACCCGATTTATTTGGCGGGTCTCGCATATATCGCACCTCCCTGAAAGAAAAGGTTCGACCGCTCTGCAAAGAGCGAAAGATATTTAGCCACATACGTTTGTTGTCTCGACATTGAAAGGGATGTTTCTAATGTTAGAAGAAAAATAGCTTCTATTTGCTCAGTTGTCAAGGAATCTTTTATGATATTTGCGAGTTTCGCCTGCGAAATAGAGACATTCATTCTCAATAATTCACGCCTCATGGGCGGCTGCCCCCAAAACCTATTTTTCACAAGATCTAACGCATGATGAAATTAAAAAATGCCGGAGATTGGAGTCGAACCGAAACTTTAGACCTGCAGTTATTACCGAATGCTTCGATTTCTTGATCATGAACGATAAATCGCTGAAAATCGCAACAGCAACCGTAGATTTTTTCCACACAAGACTTCCTGTTTAATGTAAACAACTTAATCAGTTTCACTCTCCATATCCGTCAACTAACGTAGAAATTTTCAACACTCAAGCGTAGAACTCTTACATTCCAGTGCTCGCTATCAAAAAATATTTTCCTCGTATCTTAAGCACAGTCTTTAACTTAGTCTTTTGCTTTCCTTTCTGCAAGTTTTTTGGCAAGCCCTTTGCTTTACTATTGGGCGAAATGAGATGTTAACTATTAAAAGAAAGGTAAGGTGAAAAAAATGTCAGTAATACTTATTCTACTTTTCGCTGGAATCGCAATCGGAATCGGCACTTGGATCGAAAGGAAACATTCTGCGGTTCCGCAAAAGGAGGCAATCAAAGCGAAGCCGAGCCCTTTCATGCAAGGAATTTTTGTTCATCCAGGACATGCCTGGGCGGAGGTGTTTGAACCCAGTTTGGTTGCTGTTGGAGCTGATAACTTCACCAAGTCAGTCTTCGGTTCGGTTGAAGAGCTTACCCTTCCAGAACCAGGGACAATGGTCCGTCAAGGGGAAAAGGTGTGGGAACTGAAAAGAGGAAGGCGTCATCTGGCTCAGACCGCACCTATCACCGGAAGAGTGGTGGAAGTAAATAAAACGTTGGCGGACCGTCCGTGGATGCTGGCTGAAAAGGACCGAAAAAGCAACTGGATTTTGAAAATCCAGCCAGTAAGCTTAAAAAGACAACTACAGAATCTACTTCACGGAAATGTGTTGACTCAATGGAATCAAGCGATTAAAGAACAACTGGTTTCTGTTTTGGGTGTGGCTGGATCTCCGGTTTTGCAGGATGGCGGCGAGATAGCGCCGGACCTGGGAGATAAGTTGACCGACCAACAGTGGCAGAAAGCCAAAAGAGAGCTCTTCAACTGATACAGTGAATCAATAAACGAAAACTATAATCTGAAGGATGAAAAGAAAGGAGAAGTAACCATGGTAGCATTACTGGTAGTGGCAACCTTCATAGTTGCCCTGTTGATTGACGCTTTGGTGCGTCGCGCCCGCAAGGGAAAGTTGGAATATGCGAAAGTCTACAAGCCGGTGGTTGCCAGACGGGCACCGGGATTTCCTCTCGGATATTTCTTTACCCCGGGACACCTGTGGTTGAACCTCAAACCATCAGGAAGAGTGCAACTGGGGATGGATGAATTAATCGGACGCCTGATCGGAAAGGCGGACAGAATTGAATTCAAAAAGCCCGGTGAAAGGATCAACAAAGGGGATCTTCTGGTGTCTGTGATTCAGGGCGACAAGATCATCAATGTCCCATCCCCTATTGATGGAACGATAGAGCAATCGAATTTTGAGTTAGAAGAAAGCCCGACAGAACTTTCGGAAAATCCTTACACCAAAGGCTGGTTTTATCTGATCAAGCCGACTAATTTAGGTGGGGACTTAAAAGACTTTGCGGTTGCCGAGCAGACCAAAACCTGGTGGTCCAAGGAATTGAATCGCTTGCGAGAATTTGTCCAAAGCCACGTGCCTCAACCTGCTCTGGCCGGTCTGACCCTTCCAGACGGTGGTCTGCCTCTGGATGGTGTGATAACCCATTTTGATCAGAAAGCGGTGGAGGAGTTAGAAGCCCAGTTTTTGAATCAGGGAGCAAAAGGAAAAAACTAAGGAGTAGTTAAGAATGGTAAAAACAAAAGGACTTCTAATCGACACTACCAAGTGCATTGGGTGTCAGCTTTGCGCTTTAGCCTGCAAGGAAGCTAACGGTCTTCCTGGAGAGGAGGAAGAGGAGCTTTCCGCCACAGCTTATACCGTGGTGAAGGAAAAAGACGATATCTATTATCGTCGCCTGTGTATGCACTGCAATGATCCCACCTGCAGGTCAGTTTGCCCGGTGGGTGCTTTTGAGAAGACACCAGAAGGTCCGGTGATCTATCATGCTCACAAGTGTATAGGCTGTCGCTATTGCCTGCAGGCATGTCCATTTGGTGTGCCGACTTATGAATGGCATAAACGCGCACCCAAAGTAAGAAAGTGCACCATGTGTTATGAGAGGCAGAAACAGGGAAAGATTCCAGCCTGCGCCGAAGCCTGTCCCACCGGAGCCACCATATTTGGAGACCGGGACGAACTGATCCGGGAAGCACGAAAACGCATAAAAGAAAATCCTGATCTGTATGTGGATCACATATATGGTGAAAAGGAAGCTGGAGGAACGTCGGTATTGATTTTATCATCCGTTCCTCTTGAGACACTCGGTTTCCCCGGCAATCTTCCTGACAGACCTCTACCTGAATTAACCTGGGCTGCGCTTAAAAATGTCCCCAGCATTGCCATTTTCGGCGGCGCCTTCCTCTACGGGATATGGTGGATTATTGATCGACGGATGGAGCTGGCGGAATACAAAAACAAACAGCGAGAATCTAAATCGAAAGAGGACGTTGACAAGTTAGTAGACCAATGATAAAGCATTGGATGAAAGGGAAAGGAAAATGTCTGTTAAACTTCCATTTAAGATAACTTTCTGGAAAGTAGCCTTGCTTTTAATCTGGCTGGCTGGCCTGGTGGCGGCTATCGTCCGTTTTACCGGCGGTTTGGGGGCGGCTACTAATTTAAGTGATAAGTTTCCCTGGGGGCTGTGGGTTGGTTTTGACGTGATAACCGGAGTGGGGTTAGCCGCTGGGGGATTTACCTTAGCGGCAGCCGTCCATGTGTTTCACGTAAAGCGGTTCTATCCGGTCTTGAAACCGGCCATCTTAACCGCCTTCTTGGGATACGTTCTGGTGATCGTAGGTCTTTTGTTTGACGTGGGACGCCCGGACAAAATCTACAATCCCCTTTTCATGGGAAATTTCCATTCCGCACTATTTGAAGTAGCCATGTGTGTTATGTTTTACACTACGGTTTTGTTTTTTGAATTTAGCACCAATATCTTTGAACGTTTAGGCTGGCGTGGACCTAAAAGGTGGATAGGCAAGGTAACTATACCTTTGGTGATACTGGGTGTTGTCCTTTCTACCATGCACCAGTCCTCTTTAGGTTCATTGTTTTTAATCGTTCCTGGGAAATTGTACACTTTCTGGTATTCAGCCGGTCTGCCCCTGTTATTTTACGTCTCCGCTATTGCAGTGGGGTGCGCCATGGTGATCTTCGAATCGCACTTAAGCTTCAGAGCTTTTGGACACCGCCTGAAAAAGGACGTGCTGGCGGACATAGGAAGAATTCTTTTGGTGGTTTTGGTGATGTATCTCCTTATGAAGATTTATGATTTCTACATGCGGGGAGTTTGGTCAGAATTCTTCATTCCTCGAATGGAAACCTGGCTTTTCTGGTTGGAGATTTTGGCAGGAGTTATCGCGCCCATCGTTTTGCTCTCCATTAAAAAAGTGAGGTTGTCCACCCGGGGGTTGTATGCCGCCTCAGTATGCACTATCATCGGCTTCTTATTGAACAGATTGAACGTTTCCACCACGGGTTTCATAGCCTCATCCGGAGTTAGCTATTTCCCGTCCTGGATGGAGATTGCCACCACGCTCGCTCTGGTAGCCTCCGGAATTTTCGTCTTTGCTATGGCGGTTCGTTATTTACCCATATTTGAATATCCTGAAGAAACCTCCCATAAAGTAAAACCAGCGCCAGTTATCGAAGAAGCTTTGGAGCTCGAGACCTTTCAGGATTCTTCTGCCGAAGGTAAAAAGTTTTGACTGAGAGGAGGATGGTATTATGAAAAAGAAATTAACGAAAAAAGATGAGCCCACCTCCAGGGCGGAGTTGAATCCTTGTGTCTGGATGACCGCTGGAGTGATCTCATATAAATTATGTCCATTCAACTATGATTGTGAACATTGTGATTTCGACAAAGTGATGCGACTCCACACCAACTCAAGTGGGCTGGAATCGAAGGCGAAGAGATATAAGCCCAAAACCGCCTTAAGGTCAGAGAATCTCCACACAACCAAACAAGAATCCGAAGAGCCATTCTTCACCTTCTCGGCAGGTGAAGTTGATCAGCGATTACATATCCACCCAACACATCTTTGGGCGCGACAGGAATATGGCCACACTTGGAAAGTTGGAGTGGACAAGCTTTTGGCTTACATTCTCCCTCTCCCTATAAAGGTCGAGCTGTATAGACCTAATCAAGAAATCATCCAGGAGGAGGCATTTGGGAGAATACTTACCGAGGCGGGAACGGTTTTTGTAACTGCTCCGCTTTCTGGACGCTTGGTCCAAATGAATCCACGGTTAACCAAACATCCGGAGTTGGTGCAACAAGACCCCTATGGTGCAGGGTGGCTGGCTATGCTGGACTGGTCCAAAGATCCCTCTGAATTAGAAAAGCTCCATCCCGGGGCTAAAGGAAAGAAATTTCAGGAAGAAGAAGCTCAACATTTGAAAACACTGCTCAGATACAGAGGTGGTGATGCTAACCCGGTGGGGAGAACCATGCCTGACGGAGGAACCGACATTGAGTATCTCCATCAAATCTTGCCCGCTAAACTGTGTCTGAGACTGGTTCGCGAGGTGATCTTCTTGGGAAAAGAAATGTGGTGATTTCATAAAAAGGCTAATAAAAAAATATGGGCACAGCCCCTTCGTCTTCAGGAGGGGCTATTTTGTTTTGAGTTGGAATGAAAAACACAAAAAAAGACTTTCTCCTATTTAAAAAATAGTGTATATTTGTGAAAGTGAAATATCAAGGGTGTAAGTTTTTCCGTATGAAATCGAAAGCAGGTTAGAGTTACTATGTCTTTAGCGTTAAAACTTTTCATCGGTTTATTCTTAGTGATGTTTGTGGGTCTGGCTGTCTTTACTCTTTTGAATATCCAGAGCCAGACCAATGACCTGTTAGAGTTGGTTCAATTAAACGCGCTTCAGGCTACTGATCTGATCAAGGAATCCACCCACTACAGCATGCTCATAAACCGGAAAGAAGATATTCATCAAATATTCCAAAACTTCAGCCGAATGCCCGACTATGAGGTGATTCGGATTTACGATAAAAAGGGTGAGATCATTTTCACCACCCGTCCCGAGGAGAGGCCAAGCAAAGTTCCCATTACCTCGGAGGCTTGTCAGGTATGCCATCGCTTTCCCGAGCCGCTTAAGGCTCTGGCAACTGAAGAACGCCACCGGATCATAACCGCTCCAGACGGACACAGGATTTTAGCCTTAATCAATCCCATAGAAAATGAAGTGGCTTGTTACGGCTCTGGCTGTCATCTGCACCCGGATGAGAAGTTTATCTTAGGGATATTAGATGTGCAGATGTCTTTGGCAACGGTGGATGCAGACATCGCACGCAGTCGCCGTCAGACCATATTGCTATCGGTTGTTTTAGTGATAAGCGTTCTTTTAGTCACCGGATTTTTGATCTGGACATTGATAAGGGCTCCGGTTCGTAAGTTAACTGAAGGGACTAAGGCTATTGCTGCCGGAAACTTAGATTACACCATTCCTCTTAAGCGAAGGGACGAGATCGGTGATCTGGCGAATTCCTTCAACACCATGACTGCCGAGCTAAAAAAAGCATACCAGGAGATCACCCAATGGTCAGAGACATTACAACAGAGGGTCATGGAAAAGACAAAGGAATTGGAGCAGATTCAGTCCCATTTGATTCAGATGGAGAAGATGGCTTCTTTGGGAAAACTTTCCGCCACCGTGGCGCACGAACTGAACAACCCCTTGGGCGGGATTTTGACCTACGCCCGGCTTACCCAAAAGAAACTGGCTTCGCCGAATTTGACTCCAGAACAACTCTCATCTATCCAAGAAGACCTCTCCATAATAGCTGAGGAGACCACCCGCTGCGGAAACATAGTAAAAAATCTGCTACTTTTCTCCAAAAGAGAGATGGGAGAATTCGCCATAGTAGATTTGCATGGGATTTTGGACCGTTGTACCCAGTTGGTGGAACATCATTTGAAATTGAACAATATAAAGTTGGTCAAAGATTATCAAAAGGGGACGGCAGAGGTTATGTGCGATAAAGACCAGCTTCAACAGGCTTTTTTAGCCATCCTGGTTAATGCGGTGGAAGCGATGCCCGATGGAGGAACTTTAAGTATAAAGACCGACTCCGATTCAGATAAGAAAAAAGTGAAAATCCAGATTCAAGACACCGGCTCGGGCATCTCTCCCGAAGACCTGACGCATATCTTCGAACCTTTCTTTACTACCAAGAAAGAAGGTAAGGGAGTGGGCTTGGGTTTATCCGTGTGCTATGGTATCATAGAAAGACACGATGGAAAAATCAATGTTAAATCCACAGTGGGGCAAGGTTCTACTTTTATTATTGAGCTTAAACGACATCCCATGGTTATTAAGAGTAAACAAAACCTTTCAAAATCGCTGATTTCAGATAAGAACACAGCCGGAGGTAAACATGACCAATCTTAACAAAAAAGACAAACCGGCAAGTATTCTCATCGTGGACGATGAGCTAAGCGTGCGTGATTCGCTGACCAAATGGTTTAAAGAAGATGGTTACAGAACAGGTGCAGCCGCCGATGCCAACGAGGCTTTAAAAAAGCTCAAGCCCGGTATTTGGGATATTATCTTTTTGGACATAAAACTGCCTGGCATGGACGGAATGGAGCTACAACAGAGAATTAAAAGTGTCGATCCCAATGCCACCATTATCATGATCACAGCGTATGCCTCCGTGGATACGGCAGTTAAATCTCTCAAGGAGGGGGCATACGACTACGTTACCAAGCCGGTGGATCCGGATTACCTTTCTCATCTGGTCACCAACGCCATAAAGCAGAAGCGGCTTACCTCGGAGAACATTCAACTCAAGGAGCGCATTCAAGAGCTTTATGAAGCGGACCAGATCGTGGGGAAAAGTCCGGCCATGTCGAAGGTCTTCGACATGATCAAAACCGTGGCTCCTACAGATACGACCGTAATGATTAAGGGAGAAAGCGGAACCGGCAAGGAACTCATCGCCCGGGCTATTCATTCCAACAGCGCCAGACGATTTTTCCCCATTATTACCATCAACTGCGGGGGATTGACTGAAGGTCTTACCGAAAGTGAATTTTTCGGACATGAAAAGGGAGCCTTCACCGGAGCTTTATATCGGCGCAAGGGAAAATTCGAGATGGCAAATGGAGGCACCATCTTTTTGGATGAAGTGGGAAACATTGACGCTAAAGCTCAGACAGACCTTCTGCGTGTAATTGAGACCAAACAATTCACCCGAGTGGGTGGAGATGAAATCATCATGGTGGATTTCCGCCTTATATGTGCCACCAATCGCGATTTAGAGCTGGCTGTCAAAGAGGGGAAATTCAGGGAGGATCTGTATTACAGGCTGAATGTCTTTTCCATCTCCATCCCTCCTTTGAGGGAAAGACGCACTGATATACCGCTCTTGTGCAATTATTACCTTAAGAAGCTGGCAAATAGCACGAACAAACCCGTAACCGGTATCTCTCCGGATGCAATGGAAAAATTAAAGCAATATGATTGGCCGGGGAACGTGCGAGAACTGAGAAATGCCATCGAAAGGGCAGTAGTTGTGGCAAAAGGTTCTACCATTACCGTAGAAGATCTTCCTATTCCCTCCACTTCAGAGGCAGTTGCTCAAGACCAGAGCCTGGAGGCGGTTGAAAGAGTTCAGATAAAAAACGTGCTGGAGCAAATGGAATGGAACATAACTCGCTCAGCCGAAATGTTGGGCATTGATAGAGCCACTCTTTATAATAAAATCAAAAAATATGGTTTGCGAAAATAGACGTGAAGCTTTATATACTGCCCCTCCGTTTTACAGATAAAGAACTTTTGGAGGATCTATCTTCTACTCTCTTCAATGTTTTTAAACTACCAGTCTCTCTCTTGCGAGAGCCTTTCTCCTTAAAGGAAGGGTATGATCCGGTTCGAAATCAATTCAACTCCACCTGGATTTTATCTCGGCTTTTGGAACAGGCCTCTGAAGAAAGTTGCAAAATCTTAGGGGTTACCAGCGTGGATTTGTACGTCCCGGTGTTAACCTTCGTCTTCGGTGAGGCTCAGTTAGAAGGAAAAGCGGCGGTGGTCTCTTCCTATCGTCTGAGAGACGAGTTGTATGGATTGCCCAAAAATCCAAAGCGGCTGAAAGAGCGGTTGGAAAAGGAAGCCATTCACGAATTGGCACATACTTTTGGCTTAATTCACTGTCGTGAACCGGCGTGTGTGATGCATTCTTATACTTACGCTGAAGAGATTGATTTTAAGTCCAAAGATTTCTGCAAGTCCTGCTCTGTCCTGCTGGAAGAGAAGAAAAGATAAGTACTTTCTTAGAGTTCAAGCTGTTTTTTGAGAACCCATCTCTATCATTTGAAGATAGCTATGGTGGTTTCTTTTCCCCCTTTCTCTTCATATCCCGGTTCTTTATCTTCACCCCACAAAGCATCCTTTTTCTCCTCTTCCTCCTCTTCATCTATAACATATTCTAGCGCTTCGTTATTTTTATTGAGCCAATCGTGCATAATTACCTGACTGGTGAAAGAACCTCTGCCTCCCGCACTCTTTAACCATCCTTTTGCCCAGGCGAAGATAAAAAACACTACGCCGCCAGCTATGAGTAAAAGAACAAGTACTCTAAATGTCGTATCCAATTCTTTAAATACCCTCCGAGTTCAATAGCTATAGCTCCGCTTCAGGCGGGTATTCTTTCCACAGGATCCTGGTGGACACCCACCGCTCATTTCCCGTGCGCAGGTGTGCCCGTACGGACATACCGCAGGATCCATAGGTATGTACCCTAGTGATCCATACGGTTCACCACACCGTATGATGCATACCATAGGATTGGTGAAGCCTGCCAGCCATGCACGGACGTGCCCGTCTGGGGAACACCAACAGGAGGCAAAGTTCCTGCCAGGTTCTATACAGGATGACCGAGAACTCCAATTGTGTCATTCTGAACGGAGCGAAGCGGAGTGAAGAATCTTGGTTTTCTGCGGGTTGGGAAGCGAGATTCTTCGCCCCGCCGGAGGCGGGGCGAAGAATGACAATTCTCAGTCACCCTGCTATAAACTTTGCAAGAAAAAGTATCAGGAGTAGCTCCTGACACAATTTGGATCTCAAGAGATATCCCTGATACCGCTTTTTCATTTTACTTCGGCGATGCCAATCTTGCGGTGCGTTTCCGGCTAAATTTTGGATTTTAGAAAGGGAGCCCAGACTATCACGAATAAGAGGCGGTAGATAAAGGATTCTCTCAAACGTTGGTTGTCTCTGAACTCCCTTTTCAGATTGTCAGTCTGTTTAGTCAGTCTTAAACTTGCTTTTTTCCAATTTAGTCAATTGTCTTTGTTTAGTCAACCAAAAAAAGAGGTCGACGGGAAGTTTTTTTCCTTTGCTCCAATTATGTTGTTCCGGCAAGCAACCTGGGTCGGTGGTAAGAGGCTTTCGTGGTTCCCCCTTGTTCTTCTTCCTTTGGTGACATAAACTACTCTATGACCGAATAGTTGCTTGTCCCCAGGATCCAAAGTCGGACAAGCGTTCTCATCCAATGCTGACTGCCACAAGGTGGATATGTAATGATCTTCTCGGTAGTTATTAAGGAGAGCATATAATTGTTTACATCCCCCCTTTAGAAAAGGGGGGGGGAAGGGGGGATTCGTATGAATGCATACGCATTTGAAACTTGAAAAATCCCCCTTTGCTAAAGGGGGATTCGTATGAATGCATACGCATTTCAAGTCAAGCCCAAAACAGGTGGGAGAGAAAAAATCAATGCGAAGCATTCATACGAATAATAAAATGTAAACTGTTTCCTGCTCTTCTTAGTAACTTTGTGTTTATGCCGGAGGTCGGAGTCGAACCGACACGAGGTTTGAGCCTCACCGGATTTTGAGTCCGGCGCGTCTGCCAATTTCACCACTCCGGCAAATTTTTCTAATTATACGCCAACTGGAAAAGAAAGTCAAGAAAAAATGATCATCCAGAAGCAGTATACAATTGCCAAACTATAGCAAACGAATTAAATAAATTGACATAATTCGTATGAATGCATACGCATCACCCTCCCCCTTACCCCCTCCAATCAAATGCGTGTCTCAAAAAAACAAAATTGAAAAGATCTTACGATCTGTTGGATCCTTTACGATATTGGTTTTTTATCACCCAACTTCCATGGGGAAGTAGTTACAAGATAGATTGGAATGATCTAAACAATGGCATCCAGCCTGAAAGCTCGGATGTGTATTTCATTATGTCTTAAGGGCAGACACTCCAAACCAACTTTCGGCAGAAGCTGAAGCTGGTTGGCTATTGCTTCCCAGACTGCTATCGAAATATACGTGTAGGTCAACCATGGCGAAGCCTGGTTGACATTTTTTATTTCTCCGACTTTAAAATCGTTTTAAAAGTATTGTATTTTAAGAAAAATCTATTAAATTACTATTGGGGTATCCAGGCTAATGCTGGTGGTATTCTTTAGATTTCAAATTCGGGTATCATAAAATGGCTGATTTAGTTTACTCTCGTTACTATATGCAAGAAAGGATGAAGTTTGTTGTTTTTTTGACCCTGGGAATTTTTCTTCTGGAGCTTGCGCCCAGAAATTTGAAACTCAGTGAGGTGGAATTCGTTTTAATAAAGTTGGAAGGAGGGGAAGACCTGCATGAGTTGCACGTGTGGAGCACATCTTCAGAAAATTTAGCACTCTCCTGCCACGTGATGATAAAAGACCAAAGCACCCACTCTGCCCAGAACATACTAAACCAGATACAATCACCGCTTAAGGAAAAATTTGGGATCGAACACACCTCCATACAACTTGAGTGTGGGTACTGTGTCACACAGAGATTTCTGAAAAAGTGCGCTTCAAAGGGAACAAACCCCGCCGAAGGCGGGGCTATTGTATGTGCCCAATTTATACCGCTTTTAGCGGTATCCCGCCAAAGGAGGTGATTGGGCTCGATAAATCGAGCAACTACAATCAAGGGACTTTTTCAGAGCTCTCACACAAAGAGCGGAATGTACCTCTTTGAAAAGACGAAGGTAGCTTGAAATTACCTTAACAAACGGTCTTTCAGCCGAAAACGTATCAAAAAATGAGAAGGATAAATGATCTCTGGCAAATTTGGGGAGCGAAAGTTCGTTAAAGAAGAAAAAAAGGATGCCGACTCCAAGATTACGCAAAAGAAATCCGAAGGACCAGAATCCAGCGCTGAAGACAAAGATCTTTTGGAGATCATAGAGAAGGCAAAAAAAGGAGACGAGAGCGCTTTTCAACAGATCGTAGATAAATATAAAACCCAGGTGGCCAGCATCGCTTACAAAATGGTGGGTGATTATGAGGACGCCAAAGATATCTCACAGATAGTTTTTGTCAAGACCTATCAAAACCTGGTCAACTTTGACACCAGCAAGAAACTTTCCACCTGGCTTTATCGAATAACCATTAACGCTTCCATTGATTTCATTCGGAAGCACAAAAAGCACAAGCATGAGCTTTTAGACAATATCTTCGGCGAGTTGAGGGAGAAGAAGCAAGATGTAGAGAAGATTTATCAGCGCAGTTTAATAAAATGGGCGATCAATGATTCTATGGAGGCGCTTAACCCGAGACAAAAGGCGGTTTTTGTCCTGCGGGATTTGGAGGGGTTAGACATAAAGGAGGTAGCCCAGATAACTGGTATGCCACAAGCTACTGTGCGGTGGTATCTACATAGAGCACGATCCAAACTGCGAAGTGAGCTGACAAAGCATCATCCTCAAGTCTTAAAAAAGATGGGGATAAAACATGAAGTGTAGAAAGGCTAAAAAGCTGATCCTCAGTTATGCCGAGTTGGATTCGCCCCTGAAGAAGAGACTGGATGAGCATCTTTTATCCTGCCCTCAATGCTCCTACGAATTCTCCCTCCACCTGAAATCCATCAATCTGCTAAAGGACGTTATTAGCTTCGAGGGATCCAAAGATTTCTGGGATGGCTATCAGGTGAATCTAAAAGGGAAAATTCCACCATCCCCTTTCTGGAGCAGAGCTTGGACAAAAATGGAAGGGTTAACCAGCCTCTTCAGAACCCCTGTTTTAGGCCCGGTTCCTGCTTATGTGTTCTCCTTCGCCCTAATAGCGCTTTTGACCTTAAGCTTTTATCCGGGTTTTTTTTCCTCCAAAAATGTGGAGGGCTTCAAAAACAATCTGGTGGTGTATGAAGGGGAACTACTTTCTGTTGTGGATGATGGAGGGGTAACCATCTACACCTTAGAGGGCAGATAGCAAAAGGCTAAAGAAGAGGATCTTCAAAAAGCGTTGTGGATGAAAAGAGGGAGAGGAAGATCGTTTGAAATTTGATAACGGTTAGGGGAGTATGCGGTCAAGAGGAAAGTCCGAATTTGTCCTCAGGACTCAAATTCGAGGACCCTACGGAAAGGCGGCAGTTCTTCTCTGGCTTTCCGGGATAATGATCCTTTTGGGGGGATGTGGCGAAAGCTCACTTCAGGGTCTGGAGAAGGACTTAGCCAAAGTTGTGGAGAAGGCGGGGCCGTCTGTTGTCTGCATAATGGCTGAAAATGAAAGCTCCGGGGAGGTGAAGTTCGGCTCCGGAGTGATCCTGAATGGGGGGTATATCCTCGCCACGGAAAATATCCTGGACAACGTAGATAACATTACAGTGAAGCTACAGGACGGGCGGGTAATAAACGACCACGAGATCGTTAGGATGTTCTGTGACTTCGAAACCAATGTCAGTTTGATTCAGGTGGAAAATAAAGAGCTTAAGTCCGTCCGCATTATAGAAGAAGGGAAAATAGAAAATGGATGTCTGGGCATCGCCTTAGGGAATACGAATTATTCCAAGGGCTTGGATGTTAGTCTGGGCACTGTGACCAAATCCTGGATAGGGGGGACGGATGCATATGATGAGAGCCTTTTGATCTGGCACGGTCCGGTGGTCCCCTATCACGGAGGCACCCCCATATTCAACCGTAACGGAGAGCTTTTAGGTCTAACTGAGGGCATACCCGAAGGGAAAGATGGAGTAGTCTTCATCTTGCCTGCCAGAACCTGTATGCGAGTAAGCGGGGTGCTCAAAAAAGATGGCGAGGTCAAAAGAGGGTGGATCGGGATCTTCTGTGAAAGAAGGTCTGCTAAGTGTGAAAAAGGAAAGACTTCAGAAGGTGTTTTGATAAAAAGGATAGTCGAGGAAAGCCCTGCCTTCAGAGCGGGATTAAATCCGGGTGACAGAATCGTCAGCTTTAACGGAAAACCGATAGAAAGCTCAGCTCAGTTCAGAAGGCTTGTCTCTGCCACCGGAGTGGGGTCCCACGTCCTGTTAAGTGTGATCCACCCAGGGGATGATAGAAAAGCAAATGTCGTAATCAAAACGGCTGAACATAATGGGCTGGGAATGAGAAGATGTCCCGGCCGATCTATTTGAAAATTTTCTCCTCGCTGGAACGTTTAACCTCTTTTTTTGTATATTCTAATGTGGAGATGGATATGAAAAAGGGTGAAAAGAAACAGCTTGAACCTTCTCCAAGAGAATATCTAAAATCTTTTAAAACAAGGAGGCAAGGATGGTTATTGATCCTATTTGCCTGATGGAGATAGATGAGAAGAGCGCTCCCGCCAAGAGCGTATATAATGGTCAGACTTTTTATTTCTGTGACGAAAGTTGTAAGCAGAAGTTCGAAGAGGATCCAGAAAAATATGTAGACGTGGAGAGGAAAGAAAATTAAGACAGCATGAAGATAAGTTGATTTCACTTATTCGAATCATCCAATTTGGGTCGGGATGAGGTTTTGCCCGAGGAAAGCCATCCCGACCTCTTAATATTCGTATGAATGTGCGTCCCGCACGTTGCGGGAAAAGCTTCGCATTAGATCAAGAAGGTTTCAAAATGTCACTCAAGAATACCAAAAAAATCGGCGTCATATTTTTTTCCATTTTCTGTGGGATAATAGCTGGAGCAGTCATAGTAATTTTACTTTCAGCTTTAGGATTTTTGCGTTCCCCGTTTTCTACAGGATCCATAGGATCAGATGAGAAGCGCCTCTTGCCACCAGCACCCAGAATGGTGCAAACCGCCGCTTCTGTCCAGGAAGAGATAACCAACTCCCGCCAGAACGCCATCGTCCGGGCGGCGCAAAGGGTGGGTCCAGCCGTGGTATCCATCAGTGTGGTTCAGGTGAGGGTGATCAGAGAGCATCCCTTCCTCACCCCATTTGGAGACGAGTTTTTTGATGAGTTCTGGGGAAGATTCTTTCGTCCCCGGGAATATAAAGAGAAAGTTTATAGCATCGGCTCCGGATTCATAATAAACCCTGACGGATACATATTGACCAACGCTCATGTGGTAAGAGGAGCAGATCAGTTGAAAGTGAGTTTGACCACCGGAGAGGAGTATGAGGGAAAAGTGGTAGGGCTGGACGAAGTCTCGGATCTGGCGGTGGTAAAAATCGACGCTAAAGACTTACCCTCGGTGGTTCTGGGCAATTCCGATGATCTGATGATCGGGGAATGGGCAATTGCCATCGGCAATCCCTTCGGTTATCTTCTGGACGATCCCAATCCTACGGTTACAGTGGGGGTTGTCAGCGCAGTTAATCGAGATATAAAGAGAGAAAGGGGACAGGTTCAGATATACCGAAAGATGATCCAGACCGACGCCGCCATAAATTTAGGAAATTCGGGTGGTCCTCTGGTTGATGCCTCTGGAGAAGTGATTGGAATCAACACTTTCATCTTTACCACCAGCCGGGGGTCAGAAGGGATTGGCTTTGCCATACCCATCAATCGAGCCAAGGACATACTTTCTGATCTGATCAAATATGGGAAGATTATCCCTGCTTGGATTGGCGTGAAGGTTCAGGAACTCAACCCCATTCTGGCGCAAAGCCTGGATCTGGCGAAAGCTGAGGGGGTAATCGTATCTGACGTGGAGGAGAAAAGCCCGGCACAAAAGGCGGGACTGAAAAGAAAAGATGTGATAATAGAGGTGGATGGTCAGAAGATAAAAAACTTAAGTGACTGGGAGGATCTGGCATATCTGGCGAGAGCCAAGCAAAGCCTGGACATCGTGTTTCTGCGGGATGGCAAAGAGATACATGCCCGATTGGTGCCGAAAACACTTCCCGCACAAGCAAGCAAAGCTTCCCAGAGTAAGCTGGGAATCACCGTGGCTAACATAAGTTCAGCTATCGCCTATCGGCTGGGAATAGCCGATCGAAGAGGAGTAGTGGTTACCGGTGTGGATAAAGAAGGCATCGCCTATGAAGCTGGTCTGGAGGTGGGAGATGTGATCCGACAGATCAACGATCAGCCCGTAAGAAACGTCAAAGACTATGAAAAAGTAATGAGCCGGAAGAAGAATGGGGAAAGACTGATTTTGTTGATCGAACGGGAGGGGACATTGTATTTTGTTTCGTTAGAGGTGTAGGAAACTTTATAGCTTGTTTTTACCCCCCACTCTCCACTTAGCGGTTCGACTTCGCACACCGTCCTGTCTTCGACCCTGAGGCTCGGACCCGAAGGGAGCCTGTCGAAGGATGGAGAGAGGAGACAAAAGGGAGTGAGGTTATTCTGGAGTGTCCGCCTTATAGTTATTGATTATTTATTCAATACACAAACCAGCGTAACGGAGAATTTTTTGCGAACCGGACTCGAATTCATCGAGAATTGATGATATCCGGATATCAAGTATAATGTATCAAATAATTATTCAATACTCATTAGGTGGACCCCAAAAAGCCTATGAATATTTCATGTAGGGACAACCCTTGTGGCTGTCCGCTTTTCTGTTCGGACAGGGACAAGCCCTGTCCCTACGTACCACATCCTCAGTTTCCCGTTGGTGTTTCTTACCAACGGGCTATTTATTGCTGACAATCTCTTTGGCAGGGCTGAATGCCCTTCAGGGTGAATCCCTTCAGGATGAATCCCTTCAGGGTGAACCCTGCCCTACGCTTAAAGGTTTACCTTCGAACCCATAGGGGCGGGAATTCATCCCGCCCGAAGTGCTATATGTGGAGTGTCCGCCTTTAGGCGGACCCAAAAAAGACCGCGTAGCGAAGCCTTCACGGCTTCGCTTTCGGAGGGATAAACCCTCCGCTACGCCGTTCCGAACGATAACATCACCGCTTAAAGCGTCTTCTGAGAGCCAGAAGAAAGAAAGCCAAAGTAACCGGGCTGAGTACCGACTCAAGCACAAACAGCGTATGCCCCCAATTGTCTATCGTGGTGTATTTCTTATCCCGGACAAGAAAAAAGATAGACAAAGTATACAAGCCGGAAGTTCGGTAGTCTCCTATCTTTTCCCAGGTTGGTGCGAATGATTCGATTGAACAGAAATCTAACCTGTAATTGATAATATCTGCCGTCTGATTGTCCCGATCAAGACTTACGGGTTCTATTCCGGCAAACATAAAAAGCAAAGCGAAGATCAACAATATCGCCGCTATCCAGCACAACGGGCGGTAATAACTCTCCCCATAGTTGCTGATAGCTTTGTAAAACAACAGCGGCAACTTCTTGAAGATGTTCTTCTCTGCTCTTCTGGTCATCTCCATTTCGCCGATGTAGAAATCTCCTGCCTCCGAGTACTGCAGATTCTCTTCGTAGTTCGCGCGCAATCGCCTGTAAGCTTGTCCCACCAATGCGTGGTCGAGCTTTCCTGTCTTCGGGTCTGGGGACACCTCGTCGAACAGCATGTTCCTCCCCGTGTCCTTTTTCTTGTGCCACCGCACATCGGTGAGATTCACCCTCCGAAGGTCTGTGTGGAGAAACCTCGTCGTGCTAACGTCCACCCTTTGGAACTCCACCCTTTCCGGCTTTCCGAGTGTCACTGATCTGAAATCAACTTCCCCTCTGAAGCCCTCTTCGTCACCGTCTTTCACGCTCAACACCAGGCCCACCCTCGAAAGTGCAGAAAGCGAAGGAGCAAGTATCATGGAAAGCCGTGCGTTCAAATATGGCGTTGCCCGCGAAATGAGCAAATTCGAACTCTGCTTTCTGCTCGAACACCGTCCCGCCAAAAATCGCGCCATCCCCGAATACAGCACTGTGAAACAGTCCCTCCCGCCGGAAACGCGCATGGCCAAATGAGGTCTGATTCTGAAAATGCGTCCACCGGAAGTCGGCCTTACCATCAAAGATAGCCGCGTCAAAGTAACTCTTTTCCTTGAACCTACTTTGCGGAAACCCAGCCTTGCCTTTGACCTTCGCCTGTATGAAATACGCATCAGATTCGAACGTACACTCCCCGAAGTGCGCTGCTTTGTGGAAAACAGCGTCTCTGAAAATAACGACATCCCCAAAGACGGCCAGGGCGAAGCTTGCGCTCTCTCGGAACTTAACCAGGTCAAACCTAGCGGATTGATTGAAGGTGGCGCGCTCGAAACTGCATCCCCCGTTGAAGCGAGTGCCCAACAGGACCGCAGCACCCACGAAACCGACCTTTTCGAAGTTCGAGTGACCTTCGAATACGGTCTGACTAAAGTCAGTATTCGCCCTGAAAACCGCCGTGCTGAAATTCGTTTTGCCCTTGAAAACAGCGCCTGTGAAATCCGCCTTGCCCTCAATCACAGTGCCCTGGAAGTCGGCTTCCCCTTTAAAGACCGCTCGTCGCAATGTCACGGCCGCCTGCAACCTTCCTGGGAACGAGATGACCTCGGGGAAAACGAAGCCCGTGAAGTCGTATACCTTTGGTGGGGCGGTTTTAAATATCTGGTCGAAGTGACTCTGGAACTCTTTGGCGTCCTTATCTTTCTTGGAGTGGAAGATGCAGCACTCATCATCATAAAGCTCACGACCACAGGGCTTGCCGTCCATCATTTCTACCTGACATGTTTTCGTTGTCTCAGGCATGCTTTTTAACCCTTAAGCTTTCTCGGGCGAACCTGAAGGGACTGCCAGAAAAGGTGATCCGTTATCTCAGCTTCCCGTTGGTGTTTCTCACCAACGGGCTTTTTATCGCTGACAATCTCTTTGGCAGGGCTGAATGCCCTTCAGGGTGAATCCCTTCAGGATGAATCCCTTCAGGATGAATCCCTTCAGGGTGAACCCTGCCCTATGGACTGGTAGGGGCGATTCATGAATCGCCCCTACCTCTATTTACGTCTTCCCCACCACTGCCAGCACGTAATTTTCCGTATCCAGATATTTTTCCGCCACCCGCTTGACCTGATCAACGGTTACTTGTCTTATGCGTTTGATGTATTTGTCGTCGTAGTCGTAGCCCACTTCCTTAAATTCATTAACCGACATAAAATATGCCTGGTTCACACGGGAGAGTCGGTAAAACAACATGCTCCCCCATATTCCGTTTTTCGCCTTCTCCAATTCTTCAGCAGTAACTTCCTCTCCTTTGATCTTTTTCATCTCCGCTAAGATTCCATCAAGAGCCACCTGATAGTTCTGCGGTCTGGTGCCGATGGCTGCAACAAACCATCCAAACTGTTTGTCAAAATTAGCCGAGGAGCCAACAGAGTAAGCCAAACCTTGTTTTTCCCTTAAATTCAACCCCATCCGGGAGGAAAGAATCGAGTTCATGACCTCCAAAGCAGGAACATCAGCAGAAAATATTCCGGGAAGAGGTCCACCCAAGTATATGTAAACCTGTTCTTTCTCCATAATCTCTTGCGCTTTAACCGGAGCAGTCAAACCTTCTGGTGCAGGAATATTGGGAGTCGGGAAATTGACTCTTTGGATATCTTCAAAAGCATTTTGGATTTTTCCCATCATCTGAACAGCAGGGAAATTAGTCACCACCGTGACGATCATATTATTGGGGGAATAAAACTTCTGATGGAACGTGACAAGATCATCCCGGGTTATCGATCCCACGGTTCTTGGAGTTCCCATTATTGGTTTGCTGTAAGGATGGTCTTTAAAAAGGGTGGCATAAAAAAGATCTCTCACGGTCTGGCGCGTGCTTCCTTTTTGCCTTCCTAAAAGCATCATCATTTCTTTTCGGGTCTTCTCAATCTCCTCCTCCGGGAAGACGGGGTTCTTCACTATGTCCGACAGAAGCTCAATACCTTTGTCCGCAAATTCGTCGATAGCTTGAAACTTAATGAAGGTATACGAATGGGTGGTGTAAACATCGTCCATGGGTATCCAAGGGTTGTCCACCAGAGTGATCTCCACGCCGATGCTGGATAGGTCCTCTGATATCTTTTCCGCTGATCTGGTCTTGGTTCCTTTGAGTAACATGCGATTGACAAAATCAGCAATGCCGGTTTTACCCTCCGGCTCCATGGCGGAGCGGTTTTTCCCTAATATGTTTATGCCCAGAACCTTTGAATCGGGATTGCTCTTTACTATAACGGTCAAGCCGTTAGGTAACTGCTGTTTGATCACATCCTTTGGGATTGGTGTACCACAATTTAGCAAACAAAAGGCAAAGAGCAAAATGGCTGGAAAACTATAGTTAAACTTTTTCATATCCTCCCTCCAGTTAACGTAGTTGCCCAATTCATTGGGCTTGGTAAAAAGCCGTAGGGACAGCCCTTGTGGCTGTCCTCGTCAAGATTAGGACAGGGACAAGCCCTGTCCCTACGTAATCACTCCCTTCCGGTTAACGTAGTTGTGTAATTCATCGGGCTTTTTGGAGTGTTAGGCTTTAGCCTGACCTTTTAGGTCCAGCTAAAATCGAAGATCCCGCCCTGGCGGGGCTGGACACTCCAAATTCGTCTGATATTTTCTATTAATTTATTGGTGTTATCACCGTGGCGATATATTTTGGATCGGAGAAATATTTTTGCGCCACCGCTTGAACCTTTTCCAGCGTGACCTTCTCCAGGTTGTCAATATAGTTATCCCAGAATTCCCATCCACAGGTAACCAAAACCGGCGCCACCATCATCCCGTAAAAATGAAGCTTCTCCTCCTGATAATAACGGTGAGTCTTGGAGGAGATTATCACGCCCTGCAGTTGTTTCTCCTCCGGAGGCTTTGAAGCTAAGTCCTCAAGCACCTTCATCGTAGCCTCCAGAATCCTCTCCACCTTCTGGGGTGAATCGCTAAGAATAGAGATATTCAAGGTGGAAAATTCTTTTTGAGTTTCCAGATAGGCTGATACATGGTTGGCTAAAGGATCATCTCCTCCGGTCAACACTTGTGATAAAGGAGAGGTTTCACCTAAATTCAGAATCTCGGTCAGCAGATCAAAAGCATGGTAGTCTGGATCGTCATACCTGGGAGCATTCAGGCACAGATTCACATATGTGTTTCGACTGTCCACCTTCTTATATTTCACCTCCCGACCGATTGGAGGGATGAACTGAATCTCCGCCTGAGGAGGAAACGGTCTTTCTGCTACGATGCCGTAGTATTTTTCAATCAACCCTTTCATTTTTTCTGTCTGGAAGTCCCCGATAACTAAGGCGATCATGTTGTTGGGTTCATAGTAGGTGTGATAGTAAGTGAGTGTCTTCTCTTTTGATATGCTGGAGATGATCTCTTCGCTTCCCAACACCGTTCGAACGTAGGGAGTGCCTTTGTAGGCTGTCGAATCGAAAAACTTCTCCACCTGATAGTCAACGTTGTCTTCAGCCTGTTTGATCTCCTCGATCACCACCTTCCTCTCCTTGGCAAACTCTTCATCCGGGATTATGGAGTTGAAGAGCATGTCCGACTGAACGGAAAGCCCGGTTCCGATGAACTCATTTGGCATCAGAACCATGTAACAGGTAACCTCCTTGCTGGTGAAGGCGTTGATATAACCCCCCTTGGCTTTGATCCCCTCGGTGATATCCTCCCTGCTTCTGGTCTTGGTCCCGTCAAACACAAGATGCTCCAGAAAATGGGTGACCCCATTGTTGGCGTCGGTTTCATATTTGCTTCCTGCATTCACGTAAACCATACAGGCGATCATGGGATTGGCGTGTTTTTCCACTAAAATCACCTGCATACCGTTGGGAAGCGAATATTCAGTGGTTTTGCTTTCCAGCTTTTGACTTGAAGCTACCGGCGAGGAAAGCAAAAATGAAAGCAAAAAAATAACTGCAAATCTGGCAATCATGTCCTCCTCCTTAAGAATCAAATTTATTTGACATAAAACCGACATAATCATTATATATTAGAATGTGGCAAAAAAATGTCAAGGTAATTCTTGACAATCCGTAATTATAGTATATATTCACGTTTTGTTATTTTAAGGCAATTTACGTCAGGAGAAAACCAAAATGAGAAGATCACGACTTTATCTGATACTATTGATTTCGTTTTTGATCATTGCCTCTCTGTGGGCTCTTTATCCCAGCATAAAACTCTGGAGCATGTCTGAGGCGGACAAGGAGGAGATCCGCTCCACGGAACCCCAGGATTTAATCAGCCTGGAGGGAAAAGCAATAAAGCTGGGGCTGGATCTCAAGGGGGGAATGCATGTGGTCCTGCAAGTGGATCAATCCAAACTGAACGAGAACGAGAGGAAGGATGCACCGGACAGAGCTTTGGAGATCATTCGCAATCGGGTGGATCAGTTCGGGATAACCGAGCCATTGATACATAAACAGGGCGGAGATAGAATCGTGGTGGAGTTGCCCGGACTTCAGGACGTGGAAAGAGCTTCAGCTCTGATAGGACAAACCGCTCAATTGGAATTCAAACTGCTGGAGACCCCGGAAAACGCCGACAACATCTTGAAGAAAATCGACGAGGTGTTGGCTCAGGCAGAAACCACTTTCACCGAAGAGGAAGGAGTCGAAACACCAGAGAAAAAAGAAAAAGAAACAGAAGAGAAGGTGGTAAAAGATCTTTTCGCTGAAGAGGAGCCGGACACCATCGAAGATACCACGTCCTTCTTGGAGGAGGAAGAAGAACCGTTTTATGAAGAAAGACCTTTCACCCAGTATCTGGAGTCTCCTGGAGGAGGACGAACAGTCGGATTCTATGTGCTGGCTGAGGAGAAGCCCAAGGTGGAGCTTTTGTTGAATAAACCTGAGGTCAAAGAGCTTATCCCCAAGGATGATGAATTTGCCTGGTCCACCCGATCGGAGTACTTTCAAAATCAAAAGTACTGGAGGCTATATCTTTTGAAAAAGAGGGTGGAGCTTTCGGGTAAATACTTAGTGGATGCCAGGCCGACATACGACCAGTTCCGCAAGCCAGAGGTTGATTTCACCCTGACTAAAAAAGGTGGAAGGATTTTTGCCCGGGTGACCGGTGCCAACATCGACAAGCCTCTGGCTATCACCTTAGACGGGAGGGTGGAGTCGGCTCCCAACATTCAATCCAAGATTCGAGACAGGGGACGGATCACCATGGGAGGTGTAGCCACCATCGAGGACGCCACGGACCTTGCCATCGTGCTGAGAGCGGGTGCTCTTCCTGCACCGGTTAAGATAATCGAGAACCGGATAATCGGACCCTCTCTGGGACAAGACTCCATCCGCAAAGGCACCACCTCGGTAATTATCGGATTCTGTCTGGTATTGTTGTTCATGATCATATATTATAAACTCTCCGGGTTGATAGCTGACTTTGCCGTGCTTCTGAACCTATTTTTTCTGATGGCCGCCATGGCCGCTTTACGCGCCACCCTGACCATGCCCGGGATAGCCGGCATCATTCTCACCGTGGGTATGGCGGTAGATGCAAACGTCTTGATCTTTGAGCGTATTCGAGAGGAAATGCGGACTGGAAAAACCATCCGGGCGGCTATAGACGCCGGGTATAAAAGGGCGCTTACCGCTATCATCGACGCTAACATCACTACCCTTATAACTGCCGCGGTCCTTTTTAATCTTGGCACGGGACCGATAAAGGGATTTGCGGTCGTTTTGAGCTTGGGAGTTGCTATAAGTTTGTTCACTGCGGTGGTTATAACCAAGGTAGTTTTCGATATCCGAAAAGGATATAGGACTTTGAGCATATAAAATTGAACACAGTGAAATCCGTAGGGAAGGAGCCTTTAAAATATGCTTCAGATACTAAAGAAAACTAATATAGACTTCATCGGGAAAAGATATTATGCCTTTGCCATTTCCGGCATTCTGGTAATTTTGGGACTTGTCGCCTTTGTGGCCATATTTTTGGGAAAGGCGGATTTAGGCATCGACTTCGCCGGTGGCACCATGTTACAGGGCTATTTTGAAAAAGAGGTGAAGATTGGGGAACTAAGAGCGGCTTTAAGCAGAAATGGATATGATGAGGCATTCATTCAATCTCTTCACCGGGAGAAGCCTAACTATTTTCTGATCCGGGTGAAGGCCACCACCGACGAGGAAGTCACCCAAATATCTTCAGATATTTTAAGCGTGCTGGCCAAAGAATTCCCAGAGAGCAAATTTAATATGGACTCTGTGGACGGGATCGGTCCGTCGGTGGGGAAAACCCTTCAGAGACAAGCCCGTTGGGCAGTTCTTCTCGCCCTGGCAGGTATTCTTCTCTACATCTGGATAAGGTTCGATTTCAGATTTGGGGTAGCTGCCACCATCACCACCCTTCATGATGTATTGTTGGTTTTAGGTATATTTTTTATATTACAGAAGGACATCACTTTATTAATAGTCACCGCATTGTTGACCCTGGCTGGATATTCCTTAAATGATACGGTGGTGCTGTTTGACCGAATCAGAGAGAATCTAAAGCTTTTTCGAAAAAAAGGTAACTTTACCAGCACCATAAATGCCAGCATTAACGAAGTTTTGAGCCGAACCATCATCACCTCCCTTACCACCTTTGGGGTTGTTCTCACGCTCTTTTTAGTGGGAGGAGAGGTGGTGCATGATTTTTCCTTAGCCCTGATGCTGGGAATCATCATAGGAACTTACTCCTCTATTTTTGTGGCAAGTCCTATTATCATGGAATGGGAAAAAAGATCACCCAAGAGATTCAAGTAAACAGGATTATAGATTTTTTCCAAAACCGCTCTCAACCGGGCGGTTTTTTTGTTGTGTCAGGACCTCACCGGGTGACCGAGAACTCCAATTGTGTCATTCTGAACGGAGCGAAGCGGAGTGAAGAATCTTGGTTTTATGCGGGTTGGGAAGCGAGATTCTTCCCCATATGGGTCAGAATGACAATTCTCGGTCACCCTGCTCAGTCCTGACACGTTTTTCAAGCGTCAGTCACCAGGATTCCGCCAAAGGTATGAGCCGTATGGTTCATACCAAAGGCGGAAGAGTAGAGCTCCTGACGCAACTATAATGTTATTTTGGAAATTATTTACCCCGCACGTCCATATGGACGGCTACCCGCCCTTCCCTTCGCAAATAAGGATGTAGCGGCGGAGTTTACCCTGAACCATACGGTTCAGGGTTTATCTCCGACGCTATCTATTTATCTTTTTAATCTGTTTCGTCTGTTGGGAATTAACAATTCCCATTCACTCCACCAACTTCTTAAAATCCTCATCCTCCCACAGATTCTTGAAATCCTCATCTTTCTTGGCTTTGTGTTGTGTCAGGACCTCAGTTCCTATGGATCTCATTTGAATTCCTATGGATACAGATGGACAAATGAGCTTCAGCCTGCGTTGCGTTTATGATACCAGAATTCCGTGCAAAAATCTATGCGTTAATAAATAACGGATGGTAGAATTTAAAGGATGGTAAAAAAGTTTCTGGGGTTTTTTGTTGACTTTATAAATATCCGTTTTACATTATTATTAGAGTTTGCAAACATCTTGAAACCCTCAATTGTATAATTTATATGAAGATGAAGAGATTTGCCCTTGTTTTTGCACTTTTGGCTGTTGGATCGCTGGCTTTTGCACAAACCAGCAAAGTGAATGTGGATTCACATCCCTCTGCTTTTACCATTGCCCGACTCAAATATGGAGGAGGTGGTGACTGGTATTGGGGTTCTTCAGCTATTCCCAACATGCTCAAATTCCTGAAGGAGAATACCAATATACCGATCAGAGAAGAGGAGGTGCGGGTTTCGGTGATGGACGAAGATTTGTTCTCCTATCCTTTTTTGTTTTTGACCGGGCATGGAAACGTAAAATTTACCGATCAGGAATCAGAGAGGTTAAGAAATTATCTTACCCATGGTGGTTTCCTTTTTGCCAACGATTCCTATGGACTGAAGGATGCCTTTTTTCGGGAGATGAAAAGGCTTTTTCCGGACAAAGAGTTGGTTGAACTTCCATTCAGCCATGGAATTTATCAGTGTTATTACGATTTTCCCAATGGCTTGCCCAAGATACATAAGCACGATGAGAAGCCACCACAGGGTTTTGGCATATTTCATGAAGGGAGATTGGTAGTATTTTTCGTCTATGAGTCTGATATAGGTGACGGATGGGAGGATCCGCAGGTGCACAATGATCCTCCGGAAAAGCGCGAAGCCGCTCTGAGGATGGGAGTGAACATCATCACCTGGGCTTTGGAAAATTAAAGGGTTAAGTGTCAAGAAACAAGAGGCTAGGGGCTTGAGGCTGGGGGCTGGTTTTGGGGAGGAAAGATCATGAAGAACGATCACGATACAAACAGTTATTCTACTCTGGTAGATCGTCTCAAAATCTTGAGACACTACTACATCAAAAATAAGACCATACATGGGATATTGATTATTCTATCTTTTGCCCTGGGGTTGGGATTTTTAGGTCTGTGGTTGAACTCCATTTTCGTCTTTCCGGTAGGAGCAAGGGTGACTTATCTGGGCATGGCAGGTTTACTTTTGGTAATCTTATTCTCCTATTTTTGCCTCCGAGCAATTTTTCATCCCCCCAGTCTGGAGGATGTCGCCCTAAAAGTGGAAGCTAAATTCCCTGAACTTGAGAATCGCCTGATTGCCGCCCTACAACTTTCCAAAAATCTTGAGGAAAATCCTGAAGGCTATTCCACCGATATGATCATGGCGGTGATTAAGCAAGCGGATTCTGTTTCTGCTGGATTGAACCTAAAGGAAATCATTAACAAGACCCCCATCAAGAAGGTGAGCCGAGTGGCGGCAGGACTGGCGGTCTTTTCATTGATCTTTGCTCTGATCTTCCCTGGCGCATTCAAAAATTCCTTTTATATTTTTTCCCACCCCTTGACCGAATTCGTCTCCCCTCAGAAATTCTTCTTTGTGATCTCTCCCGGCAACAAGGAGGTGGTAAAATATTCGGATGTGAATATAAAGATCAATGTGGAGGGGGAGAAGCCCAAAAATATCAACATCTTCTGGAGAAACGAAGGATCGGGCTGGAACAAAGAGAAGCTTTCCTTAAAAACACATCCGCGCGATCACAAAGCTCAAGAGATAACAAAGGTGGAGCCTGACTTTTTCTACCAGTTCAAAGAGGTCAAAAGAAACTTTGAGTATTATGCTGAAGCTAAAGGGGTGGAAAGCGACCAGTATAAGATAACCGTGGTGGATAAGCCTAGGGTGGTGGGACTCAAATTGACTTTTATCTATCCCCGATATACCCAGCTAAAAACTCAGGTGGTGGATGAAAACGATGGGAACGTCACCGCCATAGGGGGAACTAAAGTTAAAATTGAGGCGCGGACCAATAAAGAACTGGAAAAGGGAGAGATCGTCTTCTCTGACTCCACCAGAAAGCAAACAAAGATAAAAGGGAATGTGGCCACGGGTGAGATATTGGTTAAAAAGGATGGCTCATATTTCATTGAGCTGTGGGACAAAAGTGGGAATAAAAATCAGGACCCCATTGAATACAGGATAACCAGAATAGATGACCAGTTCCCCTTTGTGGAGATTTTAGAGCCAGGACATGATCAGGATTTAACTGAGAGTATGCGAGTTGGTCTTCTTTTCAGGATCTCAGACGATTACGGATTCTCCTCGCTTAAACTGGTATATCAGATCATCTCAGAAGGAAATGAATTAGAGGAGAGAACCCTAAGTATCGATATGCCCAACAATAACCAGACTCAGATGAATGTAGAATATCTCTGGAATCTCTCCCATCTTCTTTTGCTTCCCGGCGATCTGGTAAGATACCGTGCCGTGGTTTATGATAATGACTCCTTCTCCGGACCCAAGAGGGCAGAAAGCGAATCCTACTATCTCAGGCTTCCCTCCTTGGATGAAATCATAGCTGAGGTGGAAAGAGAGCAGGAGGGACAGATCGTGGACTTAGAAACTGTGCTCAGAGGGCAAAGGGAACTTAAGAAAAAGATTGAGGACTTATCTCAGGAGATGAACCGATACACCGGGCTGGATATGGATTGGCAGAAAAGGCAACAGATGGAGGATGCCTTGGACAAACAACAGAAGCTGGCAAAGGATCTAAAAGACTTAGCCCAGAGGATGGATGAAAATATCCGCAAGATTGAAGAGAACAAGCTTGCCGCTGTGGAGATGGTGGAAAAGATGATAGAGATAAAGAAGCTGATGGAGGAGGTTGCCACTCCGGAGATGAAGGAGGCTATGAAACAGTTGGCTGAGGCTTTGAAAAATATGGATCCGGACCAGCTTAAGGAAGCCATGAAGAAAATGCAGTTATCCTCCGAGGAGATGTTAAAAAGGCTGGAACGAACCATCTCCCTTTTGAAAAGATTGCAGGCGGAGCAGAAGCTGAGCCATTTGATAAAGATGGCGGAGCGGATGGCAGAAGAGCAAAATCAGCTTAACCAGAATATAGATGCTTCGCCAAAAGAAGATTTGTCTCAATTTTCCCACGGCGAAAAAAAGTTAAAAGAGGATTTCGGGGAGTTTGAAAAGAGTCTAAAAGAATTCACCGATCTCGCCTCCGAGCTTTCTTTGTTGCCTCAACAGCAACTCCAGGAACTCTCTAACATGCCTGAGGAATCCGGGGTTAAAGAGGACATGGATCAGATGATCTCCCAGCTTTCCAGCCTTGATAAATCTGGCGCCTCAAAATCTGGCAAGTCCTGCTCCAAGAAACTACAGCAGATGGCGGAAAAACTCAAGACCACCCAGCAGAATATGCTTGCCGGAGAAAAAGAGGAAATCGTGAAGGCTATCAGAAAGTCGCTTTATGGCGTATTTTCCCTTTCTGATGGTCAGGAACAATTGTTTGATAATGTCAGTCAGATGGAGAAGCGGGACATGGCATTAAGAGATCTGGCACATGGTCAGCAAAATTTGAAATCCGCTGGCACAAGAATCTCTGAGGATCTGGAAGCTTTATCCCATCTGACGCTTTACGTCAATGCGGACGTGCTAAGGTTTGTGGCTCTTTCTTTAGCCAGCATGGAGGAGGCTATCAAGAAACTGGATGAAAGACAACAGGAGATTGCTGTTGATGAACAGAGGGAGACCATTTATGATTTGAATGTTACCGCCCGCAAGCTGATGCAGGCTATGAAGAACGCCGAAAAATCCTGCAGTGGCTCCGGGATGGAACAGGCGTTTAAGAAGATGCAGGGCATGTGCAACAAACAAGGTGGCATAAATGAGCAGACCCAGAAATTAGGACAGTGTGGAGGTCAGGGGATGGAGATTAGCCTCTCCCAGCAGGCGGCGCTTCAAAGATTGGCCGGTGAACAGGAGGCGGTCAGAAAAGCCCTCTCCGAGTTGGAAAGCGAGTTTGGAAATCGCTCTGAGATTATGGGTCGTTTAGGCAAGTTGGGCGATGAGATGAAAAAAGTGGTGGGAGATCTGGAAAGACTGCATGTGGATCAATCCACCTTAGACCGGCAGAAAAAGATACTCTCTCGCCTTCTGGATGCTGAAAAATCCTTAAGAGAAAGGGACTACTCCAAACAGAGAAGGGCGGAGATGGGAGAGGATGTGTTTCGACCAAGTCCCAAACAGCTTGCCCCTGATGCAACCCATAAAGAAGGATCAGCCAAAGACGATCTCTCCAAGTTCATGCAGGAAGCCTACCCAAAAGAATACGAACAGTTGATAAAAGATTACTTCAAAGCCCTCTCCGAAGAGAAAATGAGAAGATAAGAAATAAAGTTATGATAGCGCAGGTATGAAGGTCAACCCCGCCACCGGCGGGGTTGACCATTTTTTTTGCTACCCACTGAGGATGGGCTGGAGTCAAGCTTTAGGGACTGTTGAAAAATAGCTTTAGTTGTAGGGACAGCCCTTGTGGCTGTCCTCACTGGGGTTAGGACAGGGACAAGCCCTGTCCCTACATAAAAACTTCTCCACAAAATGGCTTTTTTAACACACCCTGAAGGGCTTGTCTTCGCCCGGATGAACTCAGACACGAATACTCACCCACTTTTGCTACAAATTAAAACAGAGCCCCGCCAAAGGCGGGACTCTGTTCGGAACTGAAAGAATTAGTTGGGTGTGATCCCATATATATTTTCGACAGCTTTCCATCCAAACTTTAGTTTGACTCCCTAAATAGGTAAGGCCAACTGCGGTGAAGCCAGATCGACAATCTATAGCAAATGAACAAAATAGGTTGATACATTGCATGTCATGTTGAGCGAAGCGAAACATCTCTCTATATGTTTGCCTGGCGGCGAGCCTTTTTGCATGGCTGGGCGTTATATGCAGATAGGTTCAGGTAGATATGCAGAATGGTGGAAGTCAGATTCTTCCTCCGCCAAAGGTATGAACCGCATGGTTCACACCAAAGGCGGGGTCAGAATGACATGTAATAATCATTACTGCGTTTGTATTAAATAATTATGGGATAGCCATCTTGTAGGCTATCCCATAACTTCTCACTGTCGACTTATGTTTGTCAATTCAGGAATCAGCAAGGATGATTGGCAAGATTATCAGTACCAGGACCAGAACGGGATACCCGGGCATTTTGGCTCAGGTCCATTATCGTACAAGTAGTTGATCAGGGTCAGCATATCTCCCATGTCTATGACTCCGTCGGAATTAATGTCTCCACGGTTAAACGGACAGTATGGTGGAGGTCCGCTCTTGTACAAGTAGTTGATTAGCCACAGCAGATCTCCCAGGTCCACAATGTAGTCACCATTGCAATCTCCACATTTCGCCGGGATTCCTCCGAATTGCCTATCTCTGGCCACTATGGCACGAGCGCTGTCAACATACTCCTGCAGTTGAGTCAGTCCCAGGGGAGCCACAACCTCCACCAGAGTGAAGCTGGCTTCTGCATTTGGACCGTTCCCACCAGGGATCTCCATGGCAGTGAAGACCTGGGTACGATCCAGTCCATAGAGAGTATCCTTAGCCTGAATGTTGGAGTCAGGAGTTTCGGCAAGCTGATAAAGCTCTCCATCCAGCCAGCCCCAAGGACTCTGAGGATACAGACAACTATCGTTGCGCACGTTGTAGCTTCCATAGGGAACAATACACGGTACCTCACATGTTTCCGCCAGAGCGATTCCGCAGTGGAAATCGTTATAGGCATGGCCGGGATCATTATGCCAGCCAACCTGATAGGCGATCTCCCTCCCATCGTCATATCCTGCCTTGTTCCGACCGTTCTGATTTCCCATGGTATCATATGGACAATCGATGTCCATAGCCATACCAATGTAAGTATTTCCATAGTCGGTGCAATCCCCCGAAACACCAGGCCACCAACCAGGTGGAGCTTGCCGCTTCACCCTTATATACTTGATCACTATATTCCTGTAAGGCTCTGGAGCATCAGACGTGAAGAATTTGACCTGTTTGGAGAACTCCCAACAGAACCACTTGTCGTTCATGGGCGGGTCCAGATCGTTGATGAAGATGTCCTTGGTATAAACAATCCAGAAATCAGGCTCCCAGTCCCAATCACATTGCTCGACGTAAAGGCTATCCTGAGCATCCGCTTTGTGGTCGTTGTCACCCATGCTTCTGCCCACCAGGGTGTCATCGTCCCGGATGGTCGCTACGATGATTCCACCTTGGAACCCGACCTCATGCACGGTATCTGCCACAGGATCATAATAGTGGAACCACTCCTGACAGTTGGCATTGGTGTAAAGTATCAACCCTGATTGTGTGTTCCCATCTGTATTATCCAGGGTGTCTTCCGTCTCGGCAGTCCTGGGACATTCATAATAATCGTCCACGTCCACCACCGCCTGAAGCGGCAGCTCAATTATCGGTTGAGCTGGGTCATTACTGTTGATGATAACATTGCCGTCAACGAAGGTGCCTGTGCGTAGGGTAGGTTCCTGCACGGTGATGGTTACAGTGTTAGAATCTCCAGGGTTCAGATCGGGCTGGTCGCCCGGCGCAAAAATCCAGTCATGATCATCGTCCACAGAGTAGCTCACCGGGATATTTCCAGTGCTAAATATCTTAAGGCGTAAGTTTCTACCCTCTGGGGGGACCTTCAAGGGAGGCTTATTCCAGTTGGGCGTCTCAGGCGGGTCTTCAATCCGATAATCTATTCCAGGTATCTCTTGGATGTCCCATTCCTCCAGATCCAGATAATACACATCGTTCTCCGTCCAGTCGCCCTCACCCCAGACACAAGGACCGGCATCCCGGTCACATATATACTGGATGTGCAGATCACCGTTATACATGTTCTGCGCCAGAGAAGGCCAAGCTTCACTCACACACTCTTCCGCATCGCAACCCGGAGTGGGTGTCTGGGTCAAGTTCCAAACTAAATCCCACCTGACTCCAGCATCGGAACTGGCACAGCCGAAGATGTCTCGGTTGCCAAAACCTGCCGAAGAGACGTCCCCGGTGTCAACCTGGGTCCAGATGCAGAACAGATACCCATCTTCATCCGGATGATAGATTGGATCTAGTGCGGCTATGCTCGGTTTACTTATGGCGGCGTTCTGTTCACCAGCTATGGTGCCCCACCACCAGTAAGGGTACATATTCATTTTCCCTGGAGGCTCAAAGTCCTCCGGACAAGTGGAGGTAATGAGACTGTTGCCATTCTTCTTGCTCCAGTGATACAGCCATGCCGGGTACGCATAATAATAACCCCCGGCCGGGACGGGAACCATGGTGGTGACATAAGCTATATGCAGGCTGTCTTCATAATCGTAGCAGGCAGAAAGGTTTATGAATGCTCGCTTTATGTAATCATCGCCCGAGGCTGGATAATTAGTGCAATTCCACGGGACAAATGGGATTGCAGGGGGGGGGTATTCCAAGCCAGTCATCACCATTGTTCATGGACTCGACAAAGACCACATCACACCCATAGGTCTCATGGGCATGATCACTATCAACCGCGCTGGTATACACGATAGCCACCCTCTTGGAAACCGGTGAAGCCTCCACCACCGCGTCGACAAAGCTGGCGGTATCCACAAGGGCGATGGGCTCACATAAGGGACCCGGACTTGGCGTTTCCGCAGGTGTGGTATACTGTCTATACCAGTTATAGTAGGTCTCGCTGATCAGGTTGGGGTATGGGATTGTTTGGTCCAAATAGCACCTCACCCAACCTAGTCTATAGTAGGGACTATAGTGGTGAGTAGTGGGGTTTTCGTGAACTACAATGTGGAAATAATCCCTTCCCGTATTCTCATCAAAGGGCACATGCACCACCTTACAGCGGGGCCACCTTCCTCCATGAGTGTAACCATCGACCCAATCCGGAACGTCCCAGTGACGGGTCCAGAAACCAGCGCACTCATCATCGTCGATGGATAACGTAGTATACCACGGGGGGGTCGCCTTCATAACGGTCATAGGTCATCCCGGGAATCTCTGCTCGAGCCAGGGTCTTAGGATCGTAATCCATAAGCTGGACATGGGCGTATGCAGATGATCTCTCTAGCCCTCCGTCTACTTGTATAGGACCAGTCTCCCAACCAGTGAAGGGATCATAGCAGTTGGCGGACACGTACTGATCCTCATCCTCACCCGCCATGTAACTCCAGGTGAAATGACGAAAGCCATTCTGGGGGGCAACAGCGATCGTTCGACCCATTGATCCGATCTGCTGCTCGTCACGCCAGGTATTTCCGACTGAAACATGCTCAATGATGACCCCACGTTCCGGGTCAATATCCTCGCACCCTACGAACTTGCCACTCAGAGACCGATAGACATCAATCGCTTTTGGAGCCGCTACCTCGGTTTCAGATGGCGGAGCAGGCAAAGATATGTGTCTTGGCTTTGGCTTCTTCTGGGCGCTGGCAGAAAAACCTTCCACTACCAAAAGCCCCAAACCAACACACAGAACGATTACGAATGTTAACACTTTTGTCTTCATTTTTCCCTCCTCTAAGGAAAATTGGTTAACTGATTGAACTAATGCAAATGCACTAAATTTTTTATATTGTCATTGGGAGGTTTTTTTCCCAACAGATTAAACAGATTAAAACATGCTATCGCTCGCAATGACATTCTGTTTTTTAATGAATTTGTATTGCTTTAATTAGCCATCCTTTCCTGCATAAATTCTTTTGTTTTGTTACATATAGCTATCCCTCCACTTGGGTGGTTTATAGTTCATGGTTCATAGTTCCCTTTCCCCTTCCGCACCTGTTCCTTGCGGATGATGGAGACGGCTCTGGGATAACATCCACAAAAAGCCATGTAAGAAATTACAGCAAATTAAAAGCTTAGAAAAAAATCGGTTCTTAAGAGTAGCTGAAACAATTCCATTTCGGTTGCCAAGAAAGTCTGCACTGTCCCTCTTAGGTTAATATATTTCTATTTAAGCACAAGTCAAGCAAAAAATTGGGGCATTGAGAAACAAATTGCAGGAATAGATCATGATACATCAGACATGAGCGAGAATTGTTAAGTATGTCATTTCCAATTTCATAGGGAGGTATGCCTAACAAAAAGCTTCAAAAGATCGATCTAACCTATTGGTGTTTTCTTTGTTGCATCGGGACTTTGTCCCAATTGATCTTGAGATAGTCCGGATGCTTGGAGCGGAAGTCAACATCCCTACGGGATAATATCAAGATCCAAATGGATTCATCCTGAAGGACAAATATCCCGCAGGAAAATCAAGCCCACAGGTGATAAGGGAAAAGCTTCTCCTAAATAGCCGGATTTACCTATAGAGTGATTCTATCCACTTACTAATCTCTTCCAAGCTCTTGAAATACAGGCAAGAAATTTTCAGAAGTTCTGTGGTTGAACTTTTATTTTTTCGGGTCTTCTCCAAAAGAGTTGCTAAAAACAGAGGTATGAAAAAAGTCTATACCCCCCCTCACCCTTGCCCTCTCCCACAAGAGGCTGTGTCATAGTGTCATTCTGAGGCGTTAGCCGAAGAATCTCGGTTTTGCAACTTATTGTAACTACGAGATTCTTCGCTTCGCTCAGAATGACAGAAGCAGGTTTTTGAGAATTGTGACACAGTTTGCAAGGGGAGAGGGAGCTTTATATGTTCCCCTCCCTCGATGGGAGGGGGGGAGGGGGAGGGTGACCGTATCGATTCATCTGCGACTCAATGGGAGTTTTATTAGGTCTATAAGAATCCTTTTATTGTCAAGAATCTCTGCAACTAAATTGGAGAAGAACCATTTTTTTCTAATGTTTTATGAAAACCCGCCGAATATAAAAAAACACAAAACGAAATTATAAGAGTCCTAGACCTCAACAAAAAAAGGAGGGTATCATGTTAATATGGTGCACCATTTTGTTTCTCTTGGGCGTTCTGGCATTTTTGGATGCCAACTTCAACTATGGGGAGATTTTCAGAAAAGTTAACTCCTTAATGTTTATGTTGATCTCCCTGGGAGTGTTAATTCGCCTAAGATGGGAACGAATCCATTACAAGAGGAAAGAGCCTGCTACCCCGATTTCTCAAAAAGAAAAGAAGGAAACGCCAGTGGGAGTAGAGAATTAGCCTAAGTCCAGATAATGTACTTAAAGTCATTCAGTCAATCATGGCGAAGTCGGCTCAATCTTTTTGTAAACCAATTCCGCCTACGATGAAATGTGGATGACTTAGGGTTAATGGAAAAAACGTGTTGGTTTTTTGTTGTTGATGATAACGGAGGCATACCATGCGAGATAAGCCTCTCTTCGTATTTTGGATAAACCACGATGTTGCCGGTAGTGCTGTTTGAGCATA
>Ga0315545_1000460_pt1 | contig 42781 bp, 28 predicted proteins | sample SalMarSW160210MG_FD_203096 | JGI IMG/M metagenome (GOLD analysis project Ga0315545, IMG submission 203096) | Salt marsh sediment microbial communities from the Plum Island Ecosystem LTER, Massachusetts, United States - Salt Marsh Sediment SW1602-10 ...
TATATCGAGGTGTTCTACAATCGGCAGAGAAGGCACTCAACACTGGAGTATCTTTGCCCGGCTGAATATGAAAAACAGAAGGTGAAACTTTGCGCTTGACCGTGTCTACTTTTTTGGGGCAATATCAAGGTAATCTAAAAATTTAACCGCAAATGGACACAGATGAACACAGATTATTCAATTGGCCACAGACCCACACAAACCATTATTTTTTTATGTTCCAACAAAAAATTGGGACCGAGCAAATCAAACACATCAAATATTTTTCCTATTTTGTTTACGATCAAGGGTGTTACCCCCAATATTTGCTTGCTAAGTTTATCGACCAAATTATTTCATTGTTTCTTTTTCCAAGATCATCTCAGACAATTGGTTTCCGGCTACAATGCCCGCTTCTGCAAGGGCGCTCAGAGCAGCCTGTTTCTTTAAGCGGTGAGTCCCCTTAACTTTAAAGGGATACTCAGCTACTATCTGCTTGTCTACTGTTCGTTGGGCCGAGACACTCCCTTGTGCATAAAAAAAATGGTTGTTCATTATATAACTGCTTTCTATTACAAAAACATTTCCGTTAATCTTGATAGCCGGTAGTTTGTCTGTAATGGTAAACCCATGTTCATTAAGTGCGGCAACAAAATTGGAAATGAAAGTTTGGTTTGACCGGGGTGGACCCTCAACATGTATTGAGAGTTCAACTCTTGATAGCTGCAAGTTCACATTTTTTAAATGAGCCTGTATGCTCAAACGAAGTTCATCACTATTTTTAATGTCATGACTGCCCGTAATTATTGATAGATCTTCAATACTCTCCACAACAATAAGTGCTTGATCATAATATCTCCGTGCATCATAATATTTTTGCCGCTTTTCTTCGTTTAAGCCGTTTAGATAATAATTATAAGCAGTTTTTATTTTTTTCTGTTTTATTTTCTGCTGACGATCTATTTCTTTTACAAATTCAGCTTTAGAAAACTTGACAAGCACATAAACGTCATATCTTTCAATTTTAAAATTCTTTTCAATTCTGGTCAGTTTTTTATAATATGAATCCACTACCCGCGCGCCCTTGACCGTGGCGGAGCTTTTGCTTTTGAATTGATGCATCAGTTTCTGCTCAACCTCGGAGATGTATTCTTCAAATACCGATTCAACCTTACTGCCCATGAAATTACCAATGTCTGACATAGCATTTCTGAGGGCGGCTTTTCTGCCTTCCTCTAACGTTTCGGCAGATGTTTTGATGCCCACAAAATAAAGCGTTTCTTTTCCTTGCGGCGGTGATTCAATCCATTCAGGCTTTATAGAAGAAGAACGCTCTTGTATTATTTGTGTTGGTGCAGCGCAAGAGGTCTGCAACACTATAATGAGCAAGAAAAATAAACATGCTCTTGGGTAACGGGAAAAAAGAAAACTTTTTTGTTCTGAACGGATCAAACAAAAATACCGAATAAAAATGCAAGTTAGTTCGCTTCGCTCACAATTGGAATAATGCAATATTGGGTTAATGGTAAAATTAAAAATGGCTAATATCCTTTTAAAAACCAACCTTCCATTATTCCAGCATTCCAATTGGGGCGAAGCCCCTAAGTTCTGATATTTGGTCGTGTCCCCTATGAAACTTAGAGAAATTTTCGGACATCCGGTATATATAGACCTACTTCCCAAAATATCAATTGAAAGCATCCGCTTTACCCTGTGTTTCCAAGAACATAACTCAACAAAACGCCACCTCTCGACCGAGAAACCGGGTTTCTTATACCATCATATTTGCTCTTCTTTTCCTAATGATTTCAGGAAAAATTCGAACATCTTAACCAAACTTACCCTCATAAATTTTTTTGTCAAGAATATTCAAGAAAAACAGCACAGTGTGTGAAATCAAATCTTGACAAAAACCGCCGGAACAGGGAGTATATGTTTATATTCATTGTAACCGTTCACGGGTTCAGAGGTTCAGGGTTCAACCGACGTAAGAAAGTAGGCCGGACATGAAATGGTTTCTTTATGCCATCAGCTTGATCTGCATTGGATTTGGATGTTGCATTATTCTTTATACCCGGGAAACCAGAAATTTTGTAAAAAGTCTGTTCAACAATGTTGATCGAAAAATTCTCTCGGTCTTTGAAGCCATAATGGGCATCCTGCTTTTGTTTACCGCCACTGCAAGTCGCCACTCATGGTTTATAAGGATAATCGGACTCCTGGCTATCATTGAAGCAGGGGTTATATTTTTAATTCCAAAAAACCGGTACGATGAACTCATTGATTGGTATCTTAATTCAGCATCAGATAAAATATACAGACTATTTGGAATTCTTTCAATAATCCTTGGAACTGCAGTATTATCTTGGATTTAATAGGAAAAAAGGAGCAACTCGCCATGGCACTTACAAAAGCTCGGATCGTAAAATTAATCCACAATCAGATCGGTTTTACCCGGAACAGATCCTCGGAAACTGTAGAAATTCTTTTAGAGATCATCAAAAGCACACTGGCATCCGGTGAGGATGTTTTGATCTCCGGGTTTGGAAAGTTTTGTGTAAAGCCAAAGAAGGAAAGAAAAGGCAGGAATCCAGCTACGGGTGAAGATTTAATGCTGGCACCCAGGAAGGTCGTTACATTTCATTGTTCTGGTAAATTGAGGAATAGAATTAACTCAAGTTAGTTCGCTTTGCCCCGCTTGCCATTACAAGCTCGCCTGCCGGCCAAATCCGCCCGGCATACGCCTTCGTCGCAGCCGATGGCGGACGGGCCCGCCTGCCACTGCGAGGTCGCCCGCCAGCTGAGCAAGGCGAGGCGGCCTGGGGCCATATCCGAGTTAAATATTTGAGGGGTCGGGGAGTTTTTTCGATTCAATAGCTCCATGAATAATCAGCGACTCCATCATACAAACTCATACATAAGGGTTCGTAAAGATAGAACAGAAAACATGGCACTAAATAAATACGTTATATGGATACCCGCTTAAAGGATTTTAATTACGGACACAAAATACCGCTGTTCTATCTTAACGATCCCTAATATATTCAAACAGTGTATGATTTCGCTGCTGATCATTCATTACGCTATGTACAAAGCTTTATAAGGAAAACACCCCGACTGCTGAAATATTTTAGTCTTAAAACCTATTTAATTTCAATGAATTGTAGAATTTCCGTGGCCCTGAAAAGCAAAACCCATGTGTGGAAGATTCGTTCAAAACAGTCCGTTACAAATAATTCAGCAGATATTCAATACAGACAAGGTGCTATTTGAAGTGATTCCCAACTACAATGTAGCTCCTACCCAGAAGATTCTTGCGATTATAAACCAGGATAATGAAAATAAACTGGAAAAGCTTCATTGGGGTCTGGTACCGTTTTGGGCAAATGATATTTCCATGGGTTCCAGAATGATTAATGCACGAGCAGAAACGGTTTCACAAAAGCCCGGTTTCCGTAATGCCTTCAGAAAACGCAGGTGCGTGATACCCGCAGACGGATTTTATGAATGGAAAGGTGAGAAAGGACACAAGCAACCCTACTATATCACTGTCCCTTCCGGTAAACCCTTTGCATTTGCGGGACTTTGGGAAACTTGGGTGGATAAAGAAAATGATGAAGAATCTGTTTATAAATCCTGCACAATCATAACCACTACAGCAAGTGAACCCCTCAGCAGCATTCATCATCGTATGCCGGCAATCCTTGATCCGGAGTTTCACGAAAAATGGTTGAATGAAAAAATACAAAATCCAAAAAACTTGGAGATTATTCTGCGAGATGGTTTAATCTATGATATGATATATTATTCGGTATCAAAATCAGTAAACTCGGTTAAAAACAATGATCCGAACTGCATTAAACCGATTTTACAATAATAATCGAGTTGTGGAAAAAACTGCAAAAGATTTTTATTTATACGGGTAGGGAAGTTTGACAGGTTCAAAAAATGAGATCTTTTCAAAATATCACAATTTGAAACGCTCTTTGGAGGGAATCTTCAACCGAAAAATTAGACTCAACCCTAACGTTGGAAAAGTCGAGGATACCGCAGGTCGAAGATCCCGCGAATAGCGGGGAGATTCGGTGTCATCGGCTTTCCTGAAAGGTAAACAACACAGCAAAAAAGATGCTTTCATTGGATGGCACCAACGGTTAGATCTTATGATGGTTACTCCAATCAACGCAAAGCCTCTGTCTAAGCTGTCTAACGTATCATCTGATGTGTTGTTTATGCAACGATAGGGTCAATCTGAGGGAAGGAATGTTATGGCGAAAAAGACGATCGGCTTTGTTGGACCGGATGGCAGGACCTATATGTGCGCCTATACGGTATCAACCGTTGAAAATGAGAAGTTTATTGGCGCAATAATCAAGGGCATGACGGGTATGGACCCGGTACTGGACGCTGTCAGGGGAAAAAAAGATTGGACCGTGAAAATTTTTCCCGTTGCAGGAAACTCAGTTATTAATCATAAATCCGCCATCATAACGGCGTTTGAAAACGGAGAAATAGACTGTGTTGTGATTATGCCTGAAGATCTGATTTATGAAGGCATCGTAAATGAACTCATCGAGGCGGGTTATGGGGACCGGGTCATCGGCCTGACAAGGGAAGCGGCGTTCATTGAAGGGGATAAGGTTAAGGCAAAGATTTGGATGAGGAGAGCCGGTGTGCCGGTTGCCCCTTTCAAGGTGGCTGATGCGAAAAACCTGCAGCAGGTTAAGAGCATTGTTACTCAGTTCATGCGCAACCATGGCGGTGCGGTTTTCAAGTATCCTTACAGTGCGGGCGGCAAAGGTTCCCGACCGGTTTTCCGGGTTGAAGACATTCTCGATGTATGGAATATACTGCTGAAAGATTATAGCGAAAACTACAAAATACGGCACGGAGACAATAAATGGCCGCTTTTGATTGAAGCCTGGAAATCCGAAATTGAGATCAGCTTTACCGCCCTCATTGACGGAAAGGGCAACTCTTGCATTCTTCCCACGGCCATGGATTATCCGCTTCGCTTTGAAGGGCCCCCCAGCCAGACCAACCCGGTTACCGGGGGTATGGCTGCCATCGGTATGCACCCCGCCGAGACACCTGATCTTATAAAACTGGTCGGCGATAAAGTGATCCGTCCTTTTGTGAAGGAGATGAAAAAAGGAGGGATTCTCCGGCCATGTATTCTCTATCCGGGTTGTCGCGTATCCATGGATCCGGTTACCGGAAAACCGGTGGGTATTCTTGTTTACGAAATGAATATTCGGGCCGGTGAACCCGAGATGCAGGTTGTTGCCCGGCGGCTTAAGAATCTGGGCGAACTGATTGTTGCCGCACTTGATGGTCGGCTTGATGCGGTTTCTCCGGATGTGCGCAGGGATCAAATTTCTATCTGTTTCGCGCTGGTTACCGGTCCGGGTGGGGCTCAGGGGCAGAGGGGATACCCTGATTCTTATACCAAGTATGAACCGGTTTTCATCAATTTTAAGAGCCTTGCAAAGAGGGGCATCCTCATTGTTCCGTCGAATATTAGCTGGAATGAAGAGAATCAACAACTGATATCCGACGGCTCCCGGGTGTGCTACCTTAGCAAAAATGCGACGGTCAAACCCGGACAGAAGAGAGGTAATGTATCGGAAAAACTCAGGAAGACACTATTGCAGGCATTTGACCAGGGTCTGGTCAGAGTGATTCCGCGGGAGGCAAATGAAACTTTTGAGGCAGCGGAGATACTGTTTGAGCAAGGCAATATTACCGAGGCTGAATTTAAGATAGCCCGGGCGGCTTTTGAGAAATCGAATCGTCTTGATCTTCGCCGCGACCCCGGCCGGATTTATGAGGAATGGGATGAACTTTACCCTGACTGGCAAATTACAGTATAAACGATTATATGGATTTTATTTAAATAAGGGGTAGATAAGTTTTTTCAATTGAATCGCTCCATAAATAATCAGCGACTGCATCATACAAACTCATACATTCAAACAGTGTATGATTTCGCTGCTGATCATTCATTACGCTATTTTCAAAGCGTTATAAGAAAAACACCCCCAATGAGGAGAAATTTCATGAAAGTGTTGGTCAGTGATAATCTGGGACAAGCCGGTATCCAGATGTTGCAGGAAGAAGACGGGATTGACGTTGATGTCAAAACCGAACTGGCCCCCGAGGAGCTTAAAGGCATTATCCAGGAATATGACGCCCTTATTATCCGGAGTGCAACAAAGGTGTCAGAAGATCTTTTAGACGCCGCAACGCGACTTAAAGTTGTGGGTCGTGCGGGAATCGGTCTTGATAATGTGGATATCCCTGCAGCGACCAAGCGCGGGATCATTGTTATGAATACTCCCGGCGGCAATGTTATTACAACCGCCGAGCATTCCATTGGCATGTTACTGGCGCTTTCGCGCAATGTGCCCGAAGGAACCGCATCATTGAAGGCCGGACGCTGGGACAAGAAGAAACTTCAGGGAAGAGAAATATTCAATAAAACCCTCGGAGTTATCGGATATGGAAAAATCGGCTCTATTGTTGCCGATCGTGCACGGGGTCTGAAAATGGAGGTAATTGTTCACGATCCTTATGTAAAGCCTGAGCAGATTGAAAAAGCCGGATTTGAAAGTGTTTCACTTGAAGATCTATACCGCAGATCCGATTACATCACGGTGCATGTCCCCAAGTTTAAGGAAACAACCGGTTTACTGAACAAGGAGGCCTTCGAACAGATGAAACACGGGGTCATGATCGTAAACTGCGCCAGGGGCGGGATTGTTGATGAGGATGAACTTTATGCTGCCTTGCAGTCAGGGAAAGTTGCCGGCGCTGCATTGGATGTCTTTGAGAGTGAACCTCCCGGCATATGCCCGTTAATTGAGCATGAACGTCTGATTTGTACGCCCCATCTCGGTGCTTCCACCCAGGAGGCCCAGACCAAAGTGGCCGTTGATGTGGCCGCACAGATTATTGATTATCTCAAGTACGGCACGATTCTGAACGCCGTTAATGTTCCGTCGGTAACCGGTGATCTGCTTAAAAAACTGAAACCCTTATTGACTCTTGCCAATCATATCGGCAGTCTCCAGACACAGCTTATTCGAGGGCCCATTGAAGAAGTTTCTATTGAATATGCCGGAGATTTTAAGGGACTTGACCTGTCACCGGTGTCCATAGCGGTGTTAAGAGGTTTGCTGGCGCCTGTGGTTAAGGATGATGTCAATTTCGTCAATGCCCAGGTCCTTGCAAAGGAAAGAGGGATAACGGTCAAAGAGATAACCAGTGATGCGTCTGAGGAATATATCAACCTGATTACCGTCCGTGTGACCACGCCTAAGGTTACAAATATGGTGTCCGGAACACTATTCGGCAAGAATAAAATTCGGATCGTAACCATTAACAATTTTCGGCTTGAGCTTATCCCTCAAGGTCATCTGGCGCTGATATATACGCTTAACAAGCCGGGGGCCATTGGAAGTTTTTCAACACTTCTCGGCAGTAAAAAAATTATCATCGACCAGATGCATTTGGGCCAGGAAGAAACCGGAAAAATGAACATCATTTTTCTTAAAACCAATGTCCGCATTTCCGATACTGTTGTTGAAAAGTTGCTTGACCTGCCGCTGATTATATCGGTGACCCGACTTGAATTCGAAACTTAACCTGGCCCGGATATTCCATGGGTGGCTGACGATTTCGCCAGTTTATTTAATCTTGAAAACTTGGTCCTCTGGGCCATGTCAGAGTTATCCGGCTCTGCCTGAAGAAACGCGGTAAGAGTTTGAAGTGAACTAAATCCGCCAAAGTACGGTGGCGGATAAAGTTTAAAGTGAGCTAAAGCCCGCCCTGGTGCGACTCGTCCATGTATGTTGATATCGGCTATACATCATTGCAAACCTGCTTTTTTGAATATAGCGTATTGGTGATCGGTCTGGGCCAGGGTTAAGGAATTTTGTCAATTATATAAAATCAGCGGAGCGCAGCGACCCCATAACTTTAGGCACTTTAGATCACTTATCACTTTTAACTTGTCCGGCTTATAGGATAACAGACCCTTTTAGGGTCAAACCAAAGCCTGGTTCTATGGACCAGGATTCTTTACTTTTGCTCTATCGAGGTGTTGTCTTTTTGGTTCAAAAAAGTCGTCACGGCTTCTAAAGCTTGATCTCGATGCTTGAACCGAATCCGTGGATAAATGACCTTGCAGTCTTCAAACCCCAGACGGTCCACGAGACGATTGGCCGCGGCCTCGTCTTGGCTGTGGGGCGCCTCGGATCCATGGGGAATCATTTCTTGTTTTTGGATCAATTTGATATAAATCAGACTCCGGGCGGCCAGCAAATCTGCCAGATCTTTTTTGATTTTTGAATTCAATGCGTAATACAAGGTGAGAATGTCTCCGGGGCCCATATTGCGTCGTTTGCATCCGAGTTTTCGGAATACGGTGTGCAAAAGGTAAACCACTCGTATTTTGGAGCGCCCTTTAAGTTTTCGGCGAAGATAGAGGTAAAGGGGATAATGAATATAACCGGACTCAACAAATATCTCCCGTGTCGTATCCATGGATGCAATGGCCCGTGCCCGCAACATGGATCTCAAGTTGGAACGCTCGGCGTCGGCTTTGGCAAACGCGTTCACGGATGCAATTACGGCGCTGAAATCGGTTTGGATACTGCGACGGTAATAGGTGATCAATGCGCCGGTGGCTTTTTTTTCCGCCTGGTATACCGGGTTTAATTCCGGCAATTTTAATATATCTGCGGGGGTTTTGCCTGCGGCGAAGTGTTCGTGGATCTCGAGCAGCCGCTCCAAATAGGGTTCTATCTGCAGGATCTCTTTGCCCTGTTCGTGGAGTTTTCGGAGTGAGCGGCACATCAGGCGCTCAAATTCGGGAAAACCCGAATCGATCTCCATTAAGCAGTTCTCAATGGACATATCCCGGTTGAGCATATGGGTAAAATTCGAATTCGGAGAATCTTCGAGCACAATGACCTGATGCCGGGCCATGGATCGAACGATAAATGGCAGGGCTTCGGCACGGTGGGGTGAAAAACCGATGGTGATCAATAGCTCATCTCCGGCAGGATATCCCCCATGTGAAAGGGAAAGACGCCCGTTAAAAAATCCTCGAAATATCGACGAAGGACTTCCCGAACCACAGAAAACGCCAGATTATCCCAGGGGATCTCGCGTTCTTTAAACAGCCGGGTCTCCAAACTCTCATGTCCGGCTCGAAAGTTCTTATCCTTGAGCGGTCCTTGAAATATCAGATAGACTTGACTGATAAAGGCAAGATTGTACAGGCCATAGGGTTCGAGAAATTCGACGGTTGCGCAGGCCTCCTCATGAAGCTCCCGTTTTGCACCCGCTTCAAGGGTCTCACCCTGTTCATAAAATCCCGCGGGAATTGTCCACTTACCATACTGCGGTTCGATGGAACGCCGGCATAACAGGATGCGGTCCTTCCATACGGGAATACAGCCCACCACCATTTTGGGATTTTCATAATGGATGGTCCGGCAGGCATCGCATATAAACCGCGGCCGGTCATCGCCTTCGGGAATGCGATAATCTAATTTTAACCCACAATTATTACAATATTTCAATTTTTTTGAAAGTCCTTTTGGTTTGCCGGGGCAGTCTTTGGGGCGCAAAAAATAACTTAGCGCTTATGGCGTTACGCCTTCATCATTGGTTTAAAAAAATCCTTCGGGATCATCCCGTGTGCAGCACAATACCGGCAGGTAAAGATTCTCCGAAAATGTTGGTTTGCTCCTGTTTTGCCAGGGGAACCACTTCTTTTAGGTATCGGATGTGCGGCTGTAACAGTTGTTTCCGATGGGGATCTTGGGTCATCCACGCCATAACCGGTTCAATATCGGCGTGATCCAAATCACGGGTACGATCGCCGGTTTTGCGGGCCAGCTGGGCAATGGCGGCGGCAATGGGTCTGGGGTCGCGCCATTTTCTTGAAAGCAGCGTTTCAATCCAGGCAACCACTTCTTTGGCCGGTATCACACGGTCCACGGGTCCGTAAAGGAGTTCACGGGCACCCATGCGCGACAGAGACCAGAAATGCTGGGGCCTGCATTTTTTTGGTTTTATTTCCGACAGCAGCATGCGGCCGCATTTGATCTTGTCTTTTGCCAGCAGATGTTCCATGTTGGCCACGGCCATCCAGATTTCCAGCCGTTGCTGGGGCGGCGCCTTTTTTCGGGTGCCTTTGCCGGGGAAAAGTATGGGTGTCAGGTCCTGGAAGAACTGCCGTTGCCGGCCGGGCTTCAGGCCGCCGGCCACCCGCCGCCACATGATCCACCACTCGCTTTGAACCTGCAGATGATTGGGGTGACACATTCCCTGTATGTAGATCTGCCATATCTTTTTCATCCGGTGCGGATCCAGAGCGTCGGCGAATCCGGGACGCATGCAAAATCCAAAAAAGTTAAGCCACCTGCCTTCGGACGCGGGCGAACCGGTTCGGACGTCTTCAAGTTGAATGAGTTCGTCGGCGATGCTTCGGATAAAGGTCAGAGGCCATTTTTCCCGCGGTCTTTCAACGCGTTTGGAAATATCTTTGGCAAGGGAGACCCGGTGCGTGTCCGGGGTCCCATCTTCAAACGCCTCCCGGACCATTTCGCGAACATCGTCGACAACGGAAGATTCAAAAACTTCCTGATCCGCGACCGGGGCGGGCGCCGAAACCGTGCGAAGTTGAAACTGAAGGTGCCACCGGTGGGCGCTCACCAGACTCCGGCACCAGAGGGCCAGGGACCCCATTTCCGTATAGCTGGCCGCAATATGAATGGGGATGCGGGTTTGAACGCCTTTTTTTCCATACTGAATAACGGTTTGAATGGGCGGCAACGGGGTGAGGGAGTCGTCTATGGTGACAAGATCACCGCACCGGTCGCCGCTTCGAAAGCTGGAGCTGTATATGTCAAAAGTGACCGGCCGGTTGGTCAGCACTTCAAATTGTCGGTCTTGCAATTCGATGTCGGTCCCTTCTTCCAAACCGCGTTCCACAAGGCATAGGGCCTGTTTGCGGTCCTTTTCTTTACGGGCGTCTGCCTCTGCCTGGCCGGCCACCCCCAGATAAAACGCCCGGGGGCTGCCGCTGCCCACCCGAACTCCGTGGCCGATTTTGACCCATCCGTAATAGGCCGCGCCCATTGCAACCGCCAGATCGGGATCCGGATTTTGCAATACCCGAGGAAGCGTATCATCCGGTTGTCCGAACCACTGCCGGATGGCGCCGCGAATCCGTTCCCGGATCACCGCCGGCTTTAACGATCCGCCGTTAAAGAGAATAATATCGGGTTCGGGCCGATCCTTTTGTAAAAATGCGGTTACGTCCGCCGTATGTTGTTCCAAAAACCAGCACAGGTGGCGCGTGATGGCCGGTTCCTGTTCATAAGGGAGTCCGAATTCGGTGATGCCTTTGCGAATGGCCCGTGGTTTTTCCTCGCCAGGATCCACAAGGGGAAAAAATCCGTTCAAAATGGTTTCCGACACTTCCCTGTACTCTAAGGTGGCCGTCAGTGTTCCGGCAATCAATTGACCGCCTTCTCCCATGAGGGTAATTTTTTGGGAATTCGCTCTTCCGTCGAGAAGGGTTTCTTTGGCCTGGCGGCATTGGTGGCACAGGGTTTTCCACCGGTCGCCGCTCAAGGAATGCTTGTTTTTGGAAAATTGTACTTCCAAGCGCCGTGCCAGTGCCAGATCGATATTGTCCCCGCCCAGAATCAGATGATCCCCCACGGCAATGCGCTCAAAACGCGGGCTGCCGTCCACCTCCCTTAAATAGATCAAGGTAAAGTCCGTGGTCCCGCCACCCACATCGCAAATCAGGATGAGGTTGTTTGGTTTTACAAATGTGTTCCACTCATGTTCATGGGTCATCAGCCAGTTGTAAAAGGCGGCCAAAGGTTCTTCCAGTAGAATCACGGTGTCCATACCGGCCGCGCCCGCCGCTTCAAGGGTCATTTCACGGGCCACCTCGTCAAAGGAAGCCGGAACGGTAATGATGACTATCTGATGTTCAAGAAAGGCCTCCTCGTCGCTTTGTCTGCGATTCCAGGCGGAGCGAATATGCCGTAAATAGGCGGCGGTGGCCTGAATGGGAGAGATTTTGCGAACCTCTTTGCTTGAGCCCCAGGGCAGTATGGGCGCTTTTCGATCGGCATTGGCGTGACACAGCCAGCTTTTGGCCGACGATACCAGCCGGGCGGGCACTTTGGCGCCGTGATCTCTGGCATACGCCCCGGCGAAATTGTCGCCATGGCATCCCCAGTCAGCGACAAGGCTCTGTTTGGAGATATCATAATCGCCGGGGATGTAGAGAAAAGAGGGCAACACCGGCAGCCGGGAGATCTCACCCGGACCGGTCAGCTGGGGAATGGGAAACAGCTGGATACGCGACCGCCGCTTGTCTTCGGCATGCAAATCCACATAGGATACCGCCGAATTGGTGGTGCCGAGATCGATACCGATAATGTAGCGTTGGTCGTCAAGATTCAAGGGCTTCTTTCTCCCGCACATTGAATTTTAGTGTATGTTACACCAGACCTATCCCGGATATTTCACGAGTAAAAAGACCTCTTGAAAATTTTCATGAAATATTCGGGCTAAAGGATTTCCACCTCGGCCGGAGCGATGATGCGTGCATCTTGAACACCGGATAAAGCGGGCAGTTCCAGTTTTCGGGTCCGCCAGCCTTTATGGCGCAAAATACCTGTGAACGGCGGATCTCCGGTCACATTGCCGGTCAGTTTTATGGCGTCGGGATCAAACCCCGGTTCAACCCGGATCTCTTCTCCTTCGCTGCGGTCTATGACCGCTTCAAGGGCAAGGCTTTTGTTGACTGCTTTTTTGCAGTTCTCGTGTATGGCGCGAACCGCGCCGCCGATCTGGGCATCTTCATAAAGATTAAGATCCTCCGAGAAAAAATCTACCAGGCGGCCTTCCCGCTGGAGCACGGACAGCAGGTGTAAAAACAAGCGTTGCTGGTTCTGCTCTTGCGCTTCTCGCTCAGCGGCGGATTCTGCCAATGCCTGAACATGTTTTTTCGGCACGGGCTTACCGGATTTTTTGAAAGAATTCACAGCGATTCGCCGCAAAACTCCCCACAAAATGAGGCCGAAAACCATAAAAACGCCGGCCCATGCCCCCGCAGCATACATAAAATACTTGTGATGAATCAAAGAGATCGGGTCAAGGAGTGCCATTGACGGAGTTTCGGGAGTTGCAAGCAAAGATATGTCCTGGTACATAACCTGAAGTACCCAGTAAAACGCTGAAACCGTGGCTGCCAGCAATATGGCGCCCAATACTAAAATTAAAACAAAAGATCGACGTGAATAGGACTTTATGAATTCCATTGCCCAATCTCCTTGTTACTATTTTATATAATATCCCAAAAACCACCATAATTATTGCAAATTTGTCTCTTTCATAAAAAGTTAATGTAGGATTAAAAGCAAACTATATATTTTATACATTATTTTCCAAAATGCAAGGAATCTTAGGTGGTCTAAGGCGGTCTAAATTTTGTTCGGCAAACAACTTACGGAATTCAAAGATGAATCTTACACAGACAATATTTTGAGGAAATTCGGGGTTCAGTGATTAAAAAATTACGATATGGGAATTTTGAAAATATTACAACAAAAAAATAAATTGAATTAACCGTCCTGATTTATACTTGAGAGTTCGATATCGCAATTTCTGAAGCCGTTCTTAGATTCAAAATTACTGCTGTCCGGTTTAAATTTTTAACAGTTTTATAACACAATGGAATCATACATAATATGGTGATTTATGAGTGGGATCGATTTGAAATCGTCTCCCTTCTAATACAATAACTCACCGCCCATTCGCTTCGCTCATTAGAGCCGCAGAGAACCCAGAGGTTATTGATTTTATTGTTTTCCGTTGAGAGGACGGAAAACAATAAGAAACATGCCCTGCGGGCAATTAGAACCCAAAAATATCGCGTAGCGATTGATTTTTTTTCTTTTGCCGTCCTCTCAACGGCAAAAGAAAAGTATCTTTTCTTTGCGCCCTCTGCGTCTTTGCGGTGATATTAAAAAACGAGATCAAATTACATAAATTTACACATTTTAAGTGAAACGCATTTCTAACAAAAGCCTATTTTAAAACGGTTTACAAAAATTAATGACAGGAACTAAACTAGTAGCACATTCTTCTGCTTGAATTTGTTCCAAATTAAACCGGACACTACTGATTCAAAATATATTGCAGATAGTACAGGTCTCGTTTTTTGTATTTCAAATCAGAATCGTAAAAACTCGCTGGGAGCTATTCCGGTGGAATTGTCCATATAAAAAAGGGATTAACCAAGGGATAAAAGATATGATTTTAGGTTTGCCTTTTTGTTCTTTATACCAATTTTTTTCCTGATACTTTCTCTATGGGACTTGATCGTATGAATAGAAACATCTAACAAATTTGCTAATTCTTTTGTTCGCTTACCTTGCTTTACCAAATTTGCCACCTGAATTTCTGCTGGAGTAAGATTCATATAATTTGATAATAGTGTATTGGAAAATTCTGAAATAATTTCATTAATATTTGATTCCAAGATCTCTAAATATGTTTCTTGCTTCTCATCTACCACGACATTTTTCAATTTATTCACATAGGGTAAAACCAAATTGTTTACGTTGGATAATATATTTCCTTCTAATTTTTTTTTATCTTCCTCTCTTTTTTCCAACAAAACCTTTAAAGCTACGTTCATTTCTTCAAGACGAATGCTTTTTCTTTCCAATTCCTTTTCTCTCTCTCGCAGCTCTTTCTCGGCCTGCTTTTGCTGGGTAACATCAGAACCTATGACGATAACGCCGGTAATGTCGCCGTTATCTTCAATGAAAGGATAAGCTGTTCTGTCATAAATACGACCATCTGGTCGGTATCGAAGGGCTCCGCGGGTCACTTTTCCCTCATTTAAAACCTTGATTGCCGGACAACCTTCACAGATGTCGTTGCGTCCGTAGAAAAGCTCATAACAGTGTTTCCCCGCATACTCATCGAGAGAAACGTTGTAGGCTTGAGCCAATGTAGAATTTATCAGCTGTAGTTTGAAATTCTGATCTAGTAATACAAGTAGCTCTTTAATGCTATTTGTAACATTATTAAAAAGATTCTCGCTCTCCTGCAACGCTTCTTCTGCCCTTTTGCAATTAACGGCCTCTTTCTCTAAATCCTTATTCCTTTGCTCTAATTCTTCATAGGTCGGTTTTCTATCCATTATGAATTTCTCCAAATGACAATAAAAAAGACCATACAATAGTATCCCCTAACACCTTGTATGAGCTTTTACATCACATAGGTCTATCTTTTGAACCGAAATCGAACATGGCATATCTTGATAGTCATCTAAAAGGCACCTCCCGATCGCAAAGAAGGATGCGATTTGTTATAGGTAGTTAACCCCATTAACAACCCTTTAACAAAAGGAGGTGCTCAATGGAACTATACGCCGGATTAGATCTTCATTCAAGAAATACTTACATCGGTATTATGGACAAAGCGTTCAATCGTGTATTTAAAAAAAGAGTTCCGAATCATCTTGAACACATCTTGCAAACATTAGCCCCTTTTCGGGATCAAATCAAAGGATTTGTGGTTGAATCCACCTACAACTGGTACTGTGGCTGGTAGACGGCCTTATGGATGCAGGATATTCATCTGCTCATTTAGCCAATCCAGCTGCTATCAAACAGTATGAAGGATTAAAGTATAGTGACGATCAACACGATGCATTCTTTCTGGCTCAACTTCTCATTTTAGGTATTTTGCCACAAGGGTATATTTACCCTAACGTTGCAAAAGCTCAGGATGCCGTAAGTCCAAGGCGTCCAAGGGTGACGCTGTAGTAAACTACCGCGAACCCTTGGCAACGAAGGAATTACGGTGTCATGGGCTTTCCCGAAGGGTTAAAAATATGCCTTACCAAACGTTTTTTCCTGGAATTCACGCTGGGTTTATACCAAAAACTTCTGTGTGATATGCGTAACATATAGAAATGTTATAATATAATATATTTTTGGCATATTTTTTATGCAACTATAGGGTTTATTCAGATGTGCAATGGTTATTGGGCATATAACCACAAAGCAAGGTTTGATGTCGATCCTAAGCTACTGATATTAAATTTAAAAATATTCTTATTCACAATACAAGATTTGACACCATTCCCCTTTCTCCATCAAGCACTTGTCTTATCTTTCCGGCAATTTCCTCTTTAGTAACAGGTTTCATAACATACCCATGAATGCCCAGAGATTTAGCCTTATCTCCATCTATCATCTCGCTGAACCCGGTGCAGATGATAATGGGAATATTGGGTCTGATTTCCTTAAGCCTGGAGGCTAATTCAATGCCGGTCATATTAGGCATGGTCATGTCGGTGATGACCAGATCAAATTCATCCGGTTTACCCCTGAACGCTTCCAATGCCTCCACACTGCTTGTACGAGGTGCGACCTGATAACCAAGGCGTTCTAAAATCTCATGTACCATGAAAACGATCGGTTCTTCATCATCCACAAATAAGATACGTTCCGTACCCGTTGGAGTAGGTTCTGCGAATATGGTTTTCGGATCAACAGGTCTGGTTTCTATCAAGGGAAAATAGACATGAAATATAGTGCCTTTCCCAAGTTCGCTGTATACTTTAATATCCCCGCCGTGGCTTTTGACAATCCCGTGTACCACTGCAAGGCCCATTCCGGTCCCCTGGTTGTAAAATAAGGGTCAAAAATTTTCTCTACAAGCACCCTATCTATACCATGACCAGTATCACTCACAGTAAGTTTAAGGTATGTTCCTGGATCAAGATCCAGATCTGGGTCATCAGAACCGACTTCCTCTTCCATGAGAGTCAATTCCAACACCCCTCCCATCTCCCTCATCGCTTGATAGGCATTGGTGGAAAGGTTCATAACCATCTGGTGAATCTGGGTCGAATCAGCAAGGACCGGGCTGCAATCCGCATCAATATTATGGCAAATCTCAATAGTCGAAGGTATTGAAGATCTAAGCAGATTAATCGCCTCCTTTACGATAGATTGAATCTTGACAGGTTGCTTTTTAGTCTCTGCCTTGCGGCTGAAGGCGAGAATCTGTCGAACCATGTCTTTGGCTCGCATTGCACCTCTAAATACTTCATTTAGATTTTTTTGGGCCACGCTATCCTTAGGTAAATCGTCCATAGTCAGCTCAGTATATCCAATAATTGAATAGAGGACATTGTTAAAATCATGGGCAATCCCTCCAGCAAGGGTGCCTATGGCCTCCATCTTTTGGGCCTGTTTGAGTTGGGCTTCAAGATTCTTGCGGTCGGTTATATCACGTGTGACTCCAATGACCCCGGTAGAATTACCAAGCTGGTCTCGTAGAAAGGACATTTTCATTTCGGTCCAGATTGTTGAACCATCCTTACACTTGATTTCGAGTTCAATCGTTCGCGATCTGAACAAGTCCTTTTGCTCACTATTCTCAATTTCCAGTTCTTCAGCAAAAACCTCTAATGCAAGTTTGAGTGAGTCAGGAGTCAAGGCTTCTTCCAGGGTTCTGGCCATAGTTTCTTCTACGGTGTAACCTGTCTGGTTCGTAATTGAAGGGCTAAAATAAGTAGGGCGTAAGTTCATATCCCTTACCCAAATGACATCCGTTACATTATCAGCTAATAGGCGATATAGTTTTTCATTCTCCCGTAGCGCCTCTTCCGCCTGTTTTTGATCAGTAATGTCGATAACAACGCCTTCAAGATATCCTTTATCAGGATAGGCTGCTGAGCTTATTGCAATCTGAAAAATAGAACCATCAGTACGTTGCATTTCAATTTCGAAACCATCCACTCTGCCTTTCGAATTAATTTGTTTAAGCAATTCTTCGCGACGTTTAGAGTCGGTATAGTGCTCTGAAGTAACGTATTCTGAAATTAATTGGTCTACTGATTCGTAACCTATCAATTTTGCTAACGTTTGATTGGCTGCAAGAAACTTTCCGTCACTGATACGAGTCCGATACATGCCAACCATGGCTGTTTCGAAAAGGTGCCGATACTTTCTTTCGCTCTCCTCTAATTTTTTAATCTTATGTTCTAATTCCTCATACGTTGGCTTTTTCTCCATTATAATTTCCTATGATTTATTTAAATAATTCCACAGACTACAACCAACCTTTCAAGAATTGGAAATACCTAACCGTCGTCAATTGCTGCAGGAATCGTACCACAATATGACAAACAAACAAATGCCTTTTATTACAAACAGTTAAAGATTATATCGTGGAGTATTGAAACGGATAAAACTACGAAATTTTTGCGTCAAATTACACAGATGTCAAAATTTTGACTCCTGTTTTAGAGATTCTGAATAGAAGAGTTGTTAAGATTTTTTTCCGAAGTCAAACTTGTGGTTGCTTGATAATAATCTAAAAAGCACCTCCCAATCGCAAAAAAGGATGCGATTTGTTATAGGTAGTTAACCCCATTAACAACCCTTTAACAAAAGGAGGTGCTCAATGGAACTATACGCCGGATTTGATCTTCATTCAAGAAATACCTAAATTGAGCGATTGTCGAGGCTTGCCCGCCTCTGGCTGTGTTGCCGCAGTTAAGCAAGTTGAGCATAGCGAAATCCCGCTCTGCGGGAGAAGATGTCGTTCCGCTATAGTCAACTATGCGGGACGGCATCTGACGCAGTAGATGCGGTAAGATCGGCAATCCCGAAGGGTTAAAAATATGCCTTACCAAACGTTTTTTCCTGGAATTCACGCTGGGTTTATACCAAAAACTTCTGTGTGATATGCGTAACATATAGAAATGTTATAATATAATATATTTTTGGCATATTTTTTATGCAACTATAGGGTTTATTCAGATGTGCAATGGTTATTGGGCATATAACCACAAAGCAAGGTTTGATGTCGATCCTAAGCTGCTGATATTAAATTTAAAAATATTCTTATTCACAGTACAAGATTTGACAACATTTCTCACTATCAAAAAGGGAATTCTATCAATCAATTATCAATTTATCTGCGAATGTGTCTCAGCGATTTAGGGTAACCCCAACTTCGCCGCTCGCGCTATATTGTAGAGCCTTGCCTTTCCGGAATTTTCTCCCCGCAGCACGACCTGAGTAGGCGCGATCTGCTGAACAAAGACATGCGAGAGGCGACCGAAATCGAAAACGCGTGAGGGCACGTTTGCAACCTGCAATCTGTGCTGAATCTTGGTGATTTTAGGCCTCCATTTGTTTTTGAGGTACTGTGGAAAATCTTCTCTTACTGCCCGAGCTAAATCAGATTGACGGGCATATCCGCGCGTATAGCTATCATCCTCCATGGTAATCTCCACCTCAATAATGGGTCCAAGGCATTGATATAGCAACTCCTCGGCAATGTGACTGTAGGTGATACTGTGGGAAGTGCGCGACGAGAGTGCAGCAAAAACGGCAGTCAGAGCAAGACCAAAAGCAATATCTTCGGTGTTGTAAGGCCATCTTCGTGAGCCGTCCCAGAAGAGCGTTAGGCTCTCTTCTATGAGTGCCACTCCATTGCAACGCCATATCACAGGACCATTCCGCAAGTCCGGCTGCTTTTTTAATTTGTCTATGAGCGTACCAGCTAGATGCGACAATGCTTGGACGGGGTCTCTCAGCGTTGGCAAAACAATATCAACCTTTGGAGCTTTTGAGTACTCCGACCACTTCTCGGGTTTCGGCTTTTGCCAGGCTATCAGGTTGGCCTTCTTCCAAGACTCGTGTATGGGCAATCCCTCCTTGCCGAAGCATTCCTTGTCTATTCCTTCCTCAAACCCATCGACCATAACGATAGTCACCACACCCTCTGGCTCAGGCCTAAAGATCTCCCCGATATCGCGCATCCTTCGCTTCATGAAATATTGCTCTAAAAGAATCTCCAGGTCGCTTTTCTGACGCGGATAGACATCGTCTTTGGGAACACAGGGTTGCCCTCTGTATGCTGGAAAGTAAATCCGGTCAAATTCGTAAGCATCTTCGAAATTGAAATACGGAAGAAAAAGAAAAACACCACTTTGCGCCTGAATCCGCCAGAGTTCCGCTATGTCAACGTTAACCCGGCGTGGTTCTACCCACTTCGGACGTACTGAGGCCATTTGGGAGCTGAAATCTGCAAAAAGCTGGGTATTGACACAAATAATGCAGCTGAACTCCTTATCTCCGAGATCGGTCGGAGGTTCAAATGCGGCAAAGAAAGCAGCTATACGTGGCTCTGTAGTGAAATCCATATAGTTTGTCGGTAACCCATAGTGCTGCGCCACCGCGAACGTGGCGTCTACATCAGATGCTATTTCATTCAGTGCGGATATTCCCTTGACCCAACCCTCAAAACGTCTGAGTTCATTTTTCGCTTCCTCTCGGTCATTTTCGTCCAAACGGGCAAGGCTCGTTCGTAGCGGTCGCCAATCACGCGCTTGCCCACGAAACAAGTCATATTTTCCTTTTTCCTTCAGTGAAGTGGCTAACTGAAGTGCTTCCATAAGACTTGAGACTCGTGCTATTTCGCCCATTTCTTCTCTCCTTATCAAGGTTTTCGATTCACTTTTTTGGCAATGCGTACCGAACTCAATAGGGGCGAAATCTGGTCCATTGAATCATATGGAACTGCCCCTCAAATCAGTCATGAAGAACTCGCGGCCCCCCGGCCCTTGGCGTTGGCTTGAGAGCGTCACGAAGCCCTATAACCGTCTGTAGGATGTTGAACCAGAACGGTGCGCCGAGTGCTAGGGCTATCGTGGTGATGAGGACACCGATCCAGTTGGTCAGAGCACCGGCACCTACGTAGAAGGCTGTCCCCTGTTTCCAGAAGTCTATTTCGAATACGGATAGATATTGACTGGCTCGGGCGGCGAGGCCTGATGTCTCCTTCAAGGCCGAGAGCAGGAGATCATCAAGGATGCCAGAATACTCTTTGACAAGCGTATTCTGCTGGTCAGTGGGCAAATCAGACAAAACGAGTTTGAGTTCGTGGAGTATTGCACTCTTGTCGTTTCCGATTCCTGATGCCTCCTCCAGTTTCTTTGCGAGTTCAGGGTGGCGTTGCGCGAGTTCATCCAAAGCTCTGTCTGAGATCTTCTCATACTTGCGTGTGAGGACATGCGCCTCAGCAGCCGCCTCCACAACTTGTTTGGCGTATTGCCCAGTGGCCTCTCGTAGTTCGGCGCTCGTTCTTAAGTCCTTCAGGAGGGCGGGTGTGCTTACCTGAAACATGAAGGCCACAAGAAGACCGAAGATGATAGTGAGCAGCCGCATACACCCTGTGAAACGCTTGCTCAGGTCCCCTTCCATACTCTCGAATCTTTTCTCAATGCTGGAAAGTAATACTTCCCGGTCATTAACCAGGGTCTCTGGGATCAAGTCTTGTAGACCCTGCTTCAGTTCCTTTGGGAGTATCCAGGTGCGCTTCCCTCCCACAATCGACCCAAATGTTTTCCTCAGGCGGGTTTTCGGTTGCTCCAATCCGACCCGATCGATCAAGTCCGAAGCCAACCCACGCGATTCCGGCGGGTTTTCCTCGTTGCCTGACTTGAGAATTACGGGTATTCCGAACCCGTCTAACAACTGTTCAAGACCGAATAGGAGATTCCGATAGCGAAGCTGAAATACCTGTTGAGTTGATTGCACCAAGGTCGTAACGAGCAGGCTCAGCAGGAGCATGACCGACGCATAACCGATAACAATCCCCAATATATCCAAAAGCATGTTTTATCCTCCGTTTTCTACTTGGCCCGGATCCACCGTGTACCGTTGCCCCGACGCGTCTGCTGGACCGTGGGTCGGCAACAATTATCCCGTCTGTGGAGTTTGTGAATATCATCCTAAATCTTTCTTCGCTCTCCCGCAGCGACTCCTGTAGCAGCTTGCGCGCAGATTCAGCGTTCTCTAATTTTTTAACCCTTTGGTCTAACTCTTCATAGGTTGGTTTTTGGGACATTATAAAATTCTCCGATTAATCGGATAAGGCGGTATGAAAAAACACAATATATAGATGCCATATAAAATGGCGAAAATGCGAGATGTCTCGATTAAACAATTGAAGAGTTAATTGAAAATGAGGCCAGCACAATAAGAGATGTGTAACGATAGAAACTGATTCGAGATAGAGACCAGTTATAAGAAAGAGAATCTGTATTATTTACAATATAAAAATGATATTAACATGTCAAATGAATAATTGCATAATATTTCGCACAGATAGATACTATTTTATGGTATTAATTATTGAAAGAAATTGATGGAAAGGAGGGATGTGGTTGATTCAAGATACCTTGATAATCTCAGGCGAACAACAATCTTCACCAATTACATATATCCTAAATTCCAATAAAAATCAAAGGGTCAAACCCCAAAAAAGGATTTGCCCCTGTTGAAAAACGATATCGCAACAATTTCAAGGCCCTGATATTTACATTTTCATAGATATCAACGTTGCTAATCAGCCGCGCGGCCTTCTGGCGTCGGCTGAATTAGCCTTGTTGGGCCAGCCCTTCAGGTCTTGCGACCTGTGATCCCCCAAAACAATCGTCCGAATGGCTCTGGAACGGATCTTCGGAAGTCAACCCACGTAAACTGCTTGAGGAACAGCGGCAACTGCGGAACCTGGTTGCAGTCGGCCAAGATGACAGGAATGACGGGTGAACGCCGTCTGAGGAACTCATTTAGAAACGCACGCATCTCAATGTCTTGCCACGGTCCTAATCCACTTTGACCGACAAAGACCGCTGCAGTCTTTATCTGGCCGATTTGCTCCTCGAGAAGCTCTTGCCAGGGACGACCCGGAGGTAGTTGTTCCTCATCAAACCATGTCCTAATCTTTTTTGATTGAAGCCTTTTGTTCATGTTCCGAACGGCATCTTTGTCCTGACTATTGTGGCAAAGAAAAACGTCGAAGTTCTCTTCTACCGTCCTCATTCTCCAGTAGTCGCAGATGTCCATATTTGCTCGCGACGCGGCGCTAATGTCATTCAATACATCCTGAATCTGCGAAAAAACGGTTGTGTGTGCGCTATTGCCGTGCTTGTGAAAGTGGTATAGGCAGTCTGAGCAGACAGTACCGGATTTCATTCCAAGGTCCACATCTGTTTTGTCCATCCACAAGTCGTTTATGCAACCTGTATTCTCATCATGCCTAAACCCGATTTCGAGGTGCTGTACTATCATTGCGCACAAGAAGAACACTACGCCATTGTTTAGTGGGACGGTTGTAAGATGCTCCCATCCTGATAACGATATGATCGCCTTATTGTCGACCCCCTCCCAGAAGTAGTTGTTGTCGTACGGATTCGCTGTGAAAAGAGCCACGTAGTCCGAGTCTTCACTCTCACGTAGGATAGCCGGAGATAACTGTTTGTAAGCATCGGGAGATATGACGAAAAAACCTTTAATTTTGAAAGATGCTCTCCCCTTGACAACCGTCAAGTCAGGTGCCAGTTTTGTCATGTTCTGAGTGATGCAATCCAAGTCAAGACTCAACGAATTCTCAGCAAATAGTGTGATTTTCATATGTTTCCTCCGGCCCAACCAATTATTATACAGTTCTGTTTATCATGTAAATTGTAATGATATACAGAAGGTTGTAAAATGTGATGTTTTCAAATTTCAGATCATTTGCCACTGTACGACATAAAATGGTGATTGACTAAAAAAGCATCTAAGTTCATCATCTACCTGATTTTTCTTTAAAAAGCAAGAAAGGAGGTAGAGATGAACCTTTCACAAGAGTCTGTTGGACATGGAAAATATCATTATCAGGTTAGGATATCTCCAAAATCTAGTCAAGCTTTGGATGTTCAAACATCCAAACCTAAAAACCCTCAGATTAAAAAATGCATCAAACGGCTTTCCACTAAGAAGCTTTTTGGCCATCCTCATGTAAAACGTTATTTATATGATCTGTATCGCCGCGGATGTCGGCCTAATACGATCCGCAGTAACTTTGAATCGATCATTCTTTTTATCAACCATCTTAAGAGCCTGGGTGGAACCTATCTTGAAGCCGTCACCAGAGATGATTTGGGCAGTTTTATCGAGCATCAACAGGACCGAGGCTTAAAGCCGAATACAGTATCCACAAGGTTAAGAGCCTTGTATGCTTTCTTGGGTTACCTGGTCGAAAGAGAAATTGTTCATCCTGATGTCACAAGAAAGAAAATGTATGTCAAGGTTCCGGATGCGTTGCCTCGGGCTATCGACCCGGAAGACGTAAGGCTTCTTTTATCTATTATCAAAAAGACTCGGGACTGGGCAATGATACTGATATTACTGAGAACCGGTATGCGTATTGGAGAATTATTGGATACCAGGGTTGGCGATATAAATCTGAGAGAAAATAGGATTGAGGTTTATGAGGCGAGTAAAAATCGTGTCGGAAGAGTTGTCTATTTGAGTGATGATGCCCGTTGCGCTTTAAAAGTATGGCTTAAGAAGCGAGATCCACACAAAGAGAATCTGTTTTATGGTCCGGGCCGCAGTAAAACTTTAAGCTATGAGGCCGCACGAATGATGTTTCGCAGGTATATAGAAAAAGCTGGATTGACCCATAAGGGATATACCCTTCACTGTTTACGGCATACATTTGCCAGTGAGCTGTTGAATGCCGGCATGCGACTGGAGTGTGTTCAGCAGCTTTTGGGCCACAGCAGTATTGAGATGACACGTCGGTATGCTCGGTTGACGGACAATACCCGCAAAGAAGAGTATTTTAAAGCTATGGCAATCATCGAAAACGGAGGGGTCAATGGACATTACCAATGCAATCATTAATTATCGTAGGTTTCTGAAAAGAAAAAATTGCTCTAAACATACGCTCAGAAACTATATGAGCACCCTCAAGCAGTTTGTTCTGTGGGTGGATGTGCCCATCGAACAGGTGACACATAAAACCGTGTTGTCATTCATGGATCACCTTTTGGATAAACGATTGAAGCCTAAGACGATCAATTGTTATCTGAACAGTATTCGCGGGTTCTATGAATATCTCATTGAAGAGGAACAGGTTCCGATATCTCACCCGGTAAAGCGCGGTTATTCTCTGAGGCTTTCCAGACCATTGCCTCGATATCTGAGGGATGAAGATGTTCCCAGACTGTTTAATGTGATTAGCGGCAAGCGGGATCGGGCCATGTTTATGCTGATGCTGCGCTGCGGCCTCCGGGTAGAGGAAGTGGCCAAACTTACCATGGCGGCATTAGATCTCCCCCGATCACAACTATTTGTCTATGAGGGTAAAGGCGTAAAAGATCGGGTCGTATATTTGAGCAATGACGCGTATAAAATACTGGCTCAGTATTTGAAGGCAAGACCTTCATCCCGGGCAAAAAGGGTCTTTCTGATTGAGAAGGGACGATTTAAAGGAAAACCTATTCAAGTGCGCGGCATTCAGCATTGCATGCAGCACTATTCGAAAAAGGCCGGATTAAAGGTCTCCTGTCATCAGCTCCGGCATACTATGGCAACCCAGTTGCTCAACGCGGATGCAGATCTGGTAACCATCCAGGATCTTTTAGGGCACACTCGGATCAAAACAACAAAGTTGTTCAACTGCGTCCCATCAGAATTTTGACAACAAAACCTTCCGGATCATACATCCATACCATCCATACAGAAATATCGATTTTGAAATAGATAGCGTAAGGCGAATTGCATACGAGTGTCGTGTTTTATTTTTTAACGCGAAGGGGCGCAGATCTTCCGTACCACTTCACTGGACGGATATCGGACCAGAGGACCCATTTGTCGCGGTTTCTGCTGGACGTTCACTTTTTCGAGTCGAAGATCTTCTCGGTTTGGTTCGCCTTATCGAGGAAATAAACAGCGCAAACCGCAAATGAGCCGACAGGATGTTGAAATGAGTTGTAAGGGGGATTATGCCGCAAGTGTTAAATAATATATGCCGCATACTTTTGGCAAAGCACTACAATAAGCCCAATGAATATTATTTAAACTATTGTTATATTATGTTTAAAATGATTTTTATCTTGACACGCTTGATATAATGCGGCATATATAACCTATCATTATTATTCATTGCGACATAATTTAAGGAGATGAGGCGATGGCACGACCCAAACAGCCCAAAGATGACAAGACTGAAAGCCTGAAAAAATACGGTGCGTTTAATCCGCATCCACAGAAGGTCGTAGAAGAAACGTTTTCAGATTCGGCGCTCGAATTTTTTGATCCCCGTGATCTTGTTCAGGTCAAGTACGAGATGTTGCGTGCCGTCGAAAAGGAAGGCCGCTCGGTAAAGCACGCATCGGAAGCCTATGGATTCTCGCGACCGGCATTCTATCAGGCACAATCACAGTTCAAACAGGGTGGTGTGACCGGGCTCGTAAAAAAACGTCCTGGTCCAAAATCTGCTCACAAGCTAACGGCCGATATACTGGCCTTTATCGAACAAAAACTAGAAGAAGGCAAACCGCTTCGTGCGCGGAGACTTGTGCCATTGATAAAAGAAAAATTTGGAAAGGATGTTCACCCGAGAAGTATCGAACGTGCAGTGGCGCGAAGAAAAAAAAAGAGAAAATGACATTTAGAAAATCCACGACTGGTCTCGAATCAGATGACAGCACTTTGCTGCATTATGAATCACTGCGTTCACAGGTGATAAACAGGCGGGCGAATTTTTCTGAGCGGAGTTTGGGCCTGACACTGTTTATACGCCGAGGGATGCTTGCCTGGATAGAGGTCTGCCACCGATGCACACCGGCAAATTCAAAAACGAAAAGCTTTACGCAAACGCCCGTTTTTGCACTTGGAGCGACATCGGAAATGATAAAGATCATGGCCAACATTACCCTATGCAACCTAGAGGAGGCGCTGTCATGAACATGTCGCAGCAGGTCAATCAGAAAGTGACCGCAAGTCATCTAAAAAGGCAGGCATACTGTTACGTCAGACAATCCACCCTTAAGCAGGTTTTTGAGAACACCGAAAGCACCAAACGCCAATATGCTCTCCGTGAACGGGCGGTTGCTTTAGGATGGCCTGTTGTTCAGATCGTGACGGTCGATTCAGATTTGGGTGAAACGGCGACATCTGTGGCTGATAGAAAAGGTTTTCAAAAACTGATGACAGAAGTCAGTCTGGGGCGTGTGGGACTGGTGATGGGTCTGGAAGTCTCACGCCTGGCACGCAACAATGCAGACTGGGCCCGGCTGCTGGAGATCTGCGCCATTACCGACACCCTGATACTTGACGAGGAGGGAGTTTATAATCCAACCGATTTTAACGATCGTCTGCTCCTGAATATGAAAGGCACATTTTCTGAAGTGGAACTTCATGTGTTAAGGTCCCGGCTTAGAGGTGGCATTTTAAGCAAGGCCCGACGGGGAGAATTGAAAACGCGCTTGCCTACCGGATTTGTCTATGATCACAATGACAAAATCATTATTGATCCGGACAAACAAGTTCAGCAAAGCATCCGTTTGTTTTTCGATATTTTTCAACGGACCGGCGCAGCATTTGCAACCGTAAAAGCGTTTGCTAAAGATGATGTGAAGTTCCCATGCCGAATGCATTTAGGTCCCGACAAAGGCAAGCTAAAATGGCAGCGCTTGACAAGCGCACGGGCACTTGTGATTCTAAAAAACCCGAGATACGCCGGTGCATATTACTACGGCCGACAGCGATCCCGGAAAAACGTCGATGGATCCACGACTTATTTTCAAGTCCCCCGTGATCAATGGCTCGTGCTATTAAAAGATATTCATCCGGGATATATTACTTGGGAACAGTATGAAGAGAACTTACGTCGGATACGGCAAAATGCGATCGCATATAACGTTATCGACAGAAAAACACCGCCCCGTGAAGGGTCGTGCCTTCTCCAGGGGTTGGCGGTTTGCGGAAAATGCGGCCAACGAATGACTATACGGTATAAGTATCAGCGTAAAAACCGCCTTGGGCCGGTCTATTTGTGCCAGCGCAACCGGATAGAAAGGTGGGAAAGCAAGCTGCCAATATATACCCGGTGCTGCTATTGACAAGGCTATCAGTAAGTTGCTGCTTGCATCGGTCACGCCCTTGACATTGGAGGTGGCATTGCAAGTCCAGAAAGAGCTGGAGAACCGCTTTTACGAAGCCGACAAGCTGCGCAAACAACAGGTGCAGCGGGCAGAATATGAAGCCAACCTCGCCCGACGTCGCTTTATGCAAGTCGATCCGGACAATCGACTGGTAGCCGATACACTCGAGGCCGAATGGAATACAAAGCTCCGGCATTTACAGGATGCCAATGACTACTATGAGACACATCGCCGACGGGAATCAGAAAAGCTGAAAAAAGCACAGAAGCAGAAAGTACTCAAACTGACCAGGGACTTCCCCGCAATTTGGAAAAACCCGAAAACACCTGCTCGTGAAAAAAAGCGAATGATCAGATTTTTAATTGAAGATGTGACCATGATCAGAGGAGAAGATATTACCCTGCACGTTCGATTTAAAGGCGGCGCAACAAAAACGTTGAAGCTGCCGCTTCCCCTAAAGGGCTGGCAATATAATATGACGGATCCGAAAATCGTCGAGCTTGTCGATGAACTGCTGATAGACCATACTTACTCGCAAATAGCGACCATCCTCAACAAGCGTGGTTACAAATCTGGTCAGGGTCACCGGATCGACAGAAGAACCGTTGTGGGAATCACCCATGGCTACAAGCTCAAGACCCGTTACGCAAGATTACGAGCCACTGGCAAACTGAGGGTAAATGAAGTCGCAAGCCTCCTTGGGGTGACAGTGGCGACAGTGCGCAGATGGGGGAAAAAGGGCATCATCAAAACCTATCCCTATAATGATCGAAATGGACACCTTTACGAGCATCCTGGCGTCAACTCGCCGCTCATGAAGAAAAGAGCATAACAATATGAATATACGTGGTTTTATAGAGAAATGATCACTCAAGTAATTAAGAGGTGTAATATGAAAACTAGTTCACAACTCAGCGCTATTGTCGGGTATCCAACCTTAAAGTTCAACGGGATTATCACAAAGCAATAGAAAGGGTGATGCATCGGCATGGATTATAAAAAAAAGAATTTGACAAAGGAAATAACTTAAGATAGGAAAATAGACAATAACCCACCAATATTATAAGAAATATCAGAGTTTATGTCGTACAGCTTGCCAGTATATTGTCATATCTCTAAGAGGGTTAAATTACAGATATCACAACTGCTGGTTGTCAAATAGGCTTTCCAGGAAGACGAAGAATAAGCTGAACACCCAGACCAGGAAAGCAGCGTAAATGATTTTGAGAAATAGTTACATGTCGGTCCCAAGTTTTTATGTCTGAGAAAGTTATAATTTTATGTGCGTCACCAACTTTCTAACTTTCAACCCTATTTTTTGTGTTCCTCTAACTTTGCCATTTGTTTTAACTTAATTACCATGTGATTAAGATTAAGACGCTTGAATAGATCTATGGCTGTTTTGAAGCATTTCTGGGATTTTTCGTTTTCTCCCAAGTCGGCATAAACCACGCCCATATTGCATAAAGCTTTTCCTTCACCTCGAACATTACCGATTCGGCGAGCTATCTCAAGTTCTTGTTTAAAGTGTTCAACCGCCTTGGAGTAATCTCCCTGGTCGGCATAAGCCGCTCCCATATTGCCAAGAATATTTCCTTCACTACGAACATTGCCGATCCGGCGAGCTATCTTGAGAGCCTGCTTATAGAGCTCAAAAGCCTTGGGATAATCTCCTAAACCGTCATAAGCCACACCCATATTTCCAAGAGCCTTTCCTTCACCCCGAATATCACCGGTCTGGCGATCGATCTTAAGAACCTGTTTAAAGTGCTCAAGCGCCTTGGGGTAATCTTCCTGGTCGGCATAAGCCGATCCCATGTTGGCAAGAGTAGTGCTTTCAGCTACGACATTCCCGATCCGGCGATCTATCTCAAGAGCCTTCTCATAGAGTTCAATCGTCTTGGGATAATCTCCCAGGTCGGAATAAGCCATGCCAATGTAGCTTAAAGCATTTGATTCACCCCGAACATCACCGATCCGACGAGCTATCTCAAGGTATTTTTCAAAGAGCTCAAACGCCTTGGGATGATCTCCCAGCTGGATATAAGCTAAGCCCATGCCGCCAAGAGTACTTCCTTCACCCCCAACATCACCGATCCGACGAGCTATCTCAAGCCGTTGCTCATAGAGTTCAAATGCCTTGGGGTAATTTCCCAGATCGGCAAAAGCAATGCCCATGTTGCCAAGAGTATTTCCTTCACCCCGAACATCACCGATCCGACGAGCTATCTCAAGACGTTGCTCATAGAGTTCAATCGCCTTGGGGTAATTTCCCAAGTCGGAATAAGCCACGCCCATGTTGCCAAGATTAGCTCCTTCACCCCCAACATCACCGATCCGACGAGCTATCTCAAGAGCCTGTTCATAGAGCTCAATTGCCTTATGGTGATTTCCCAGATATCCATATACAGAGCCCATGTTGCCAAGAGTATTTCCTTCACCCCGAACATCACCGATCCGACGAGCTATCTCAAGATGTTTCTCATGAAGCTCAATCGCTTTCGGGTATTCTCCCAGTTTGATATATGCCCACCCCATCTTATTTAGTATCAATGAAAGTGAGGAATTTTTGAGTAAGGTTTTCTTTTCAAACAGGACTCCAAGGAGATTGATCAGTTCACGGCTTCGTCCTAACTCCTCTATATTTATCAGGTTTGAAGCGACCAGATAATCAAAAGCATCTTCGTATTCATCAGCAGCGACATAATCCCAAAAGGGTTTGGAAATGCAATCTAAGAATGCAGGAAGCTTTTCTTTTTTCCGACCCAGCTGAATAATCTGGACCATGGCAAGCCAAATGCCATCTTTTTCTTGGATGAGATCGAGCGGATTGCTGCTGTGGGCTTTCGCCCAGTCGAAGAAATAAATACAATGGTTTTTTCTGAATTCTTCTTCTCTTCGCTTATTCTCCTTGAGCCTCAATTCAGACATCTGTCGCACCAATGGATGTACAGAATACCGCTTTAACTCATTCGAATATTCTATAAGAGATCGATTGTGTAATTTTCCCACAAGCTGCTGAAGAACCATCAGGTCCATATCCCGAAAGCCTGCAGCACTTCCCAGCGCACTTGAAGTGAAACCTGACTCGGCACAGACGCTAGTTGCTTCAAATAGGGATAGAAGCTCATCACCTCTATCTCCCTTTTCCAACAATTCTAAACTCAACGTTAAGGATGCGATCACATCCTTGTCAGGGTGATCATCAAGTTTCAAGCGCTCCATCTTGCCCTGAACCCAGCCGATGTATTGCGGAAAGGTGGTGTCCGGTGCATCATTTAGATGTTTTGCGGCGATCTCGATGGCCAGAGGCATGCATCCGAGTATTTTCACGATGCGTGCAGCACCCTTCAGATCTTGGTTTACACGGGTCGGACCCAACACCATCTTCAGTAGATCTATTCCATCACCTGGCTTTAACCCTTCCAAAGAGCAAATGGATTCTTTGGGCACGATACCAAAGGCACCTTTGTTGCGCGTCGTCACTAAAATTGAACATTCCGGCTCTACAATTTGATCTGCCTCTTCTACGTTATCAATAATTATAAGAGCTCCTTTTCGGCCGAGTGCCTTAGTTACTTGCTCTTTTGCTTTGTCTTCATCAGGAAAGACGACCCGGTTGGCTCCAGGCCGTATTGCGGCAAAAACCTTTTCAGCTTCTGTTTTCCAGTTGCTACTTTTCAAAGAGGCCCAAAATACGCCGCCCGGATATTCGTTTCTGTAAACCTCAGCGTACATCCTGGCAAGTTCGGTTTTGCCTATTCCGCCTGTTCCCGTAACACCAGTGATTGCACCAGTTCTTCGGCCCTTAATAATATTGTGGAGTTCCTTAAGATCGGACTCTCTGCCCACAAAGGTGTCTACCCGCTTTTCCGCCATATACGGGACGGTACCTTTCACCTGAGGGTGAAGCACCAGATACCAGTTTCCGGCGCCTATATCCCTTAAATAATCAAAAGATGTTACAAGGACTTCCATTTTTTCATTGAGGTGGGATACGAACTCATCCGATTCCTGTAGACCGGTGTGCTCCCAGTGCCAAGCGATGGTTTCTGTGCCGATTCTGACCAAGGGTGTTTGATCCCTTATCGATGGAGACGAAGTGCCTTTGGGTCTGATGTAAGGGTCATCTGCTTCATCTGCGATTCGTAAAAGGGCCGCGAGCTTTCTAAGATTCAGAGGAGTATCAGACAGGGCCTGATCAGCAAAATCGTTCGGGACCTCTTTAAGGTGCAGAAATCGTTCCTCGGAATGCCCGTAGACGACCCATCCGACAGCTTCGACAACGCGGGGATGTTTTCCCCTGAAAGGCGGGAAATCATGCAAGAGATACTTGGAAGGATTATTAATGATGTATTCACGACTCCTTTCGGGGTGACCCTCTTGAACACACTTATCAGCGCACCAGTATCCAACATCATGCATGTAGGTTGCACAGAGAAGAACAAAGATCTCGACAGGGCTGAGCAGATTTTTTTTGATCATCTTCTTCGACAGTTTGTCAAGATATCGCTCTATCCGATCACTGTGTTCGTAACCGTTTTTTCCCAAAACCTTCAACCATTTCTGAGCGTCCTTTTTGATGTCTGAAAATCGCTGCCCGAGATCTATCCTGCCATTAATTCCATCGACTGAATAGCCCTTGAGGAGCTTATGAAGATCGGATTGCTTGGATAAGGATGAAAACCTATTGCTGGGCATAGGAAGGGTCTCCTATGTTGACGTCTTCTGCTGGGAACAAGGGTGTAAAAATCAATAACTATTTTTTTTACGAAAATTCATCCGAAAAATGAAAAAAACACTCAACCGATAAATGGACTATAGTCGATATTGCGATATTTTTAATATTTTAGGATGTTCACTCCGGTAGTTTTAATTCCGGAAGTTTGTTTATTGTTTTGCGGTGCAGTTTTAAGTTTGTGTGTTGATACCCTAATTGAGCGAAAGTCAAGGATGCCCCAAATTTGAGGCATCAAGGGCGAAGCCGTAGTCATCTACTGCGAGCCCTTGATAACAAAGGAGGTGGGGTGTCATCGGCTTTCCCGCAGGGTAAACAAAATCGATATAAAATAACAGAATTCATATTTCACTGATAGAAAAGATATTAAAACGTATTCGAATTATCGAAAGACTCATTAAAACAGAAAGATAATGATCGTTTTCGGTTTTGATCCTCGGGGACGTTCATGCAGAACGTGCATTAACCCCTCATGATTTTTTGCCATATTCCCTTTGTTTTTCTTTCACTGTAAACCCGATTTCCCCGGTTAAATATCAGCCAAGCATTAAATCATTCATCATCTAATATAAAGAGAGTCTGCTCTTTTATGCGCACGCAGCAACTATTGATTTAACCCCGGTACCATCTTCCGGCCTGTCCCGGTACTTCCACGGGGAGCTACCCCGGTGAAATTCGCTGTGCAGTTGCTATCGCAAATTTCACCCCAGTACCATCTTCCGGCCTGTCCCGGTACTTTCCACGGGGAGCTACAGGGCACGCAGGGCACAGCGGGGTAAATATCTGGCTCCACCCCACCTTGGTGAGTTCAAACTGTTTCTCGATCCCTATTATCCGCGTTCATCTGCGTCTAAACTCTTTGTGTTTGGGGACGTGAGTGTTTAAAAATTGAGGGTTTCACTATATATCTGCACCAGATCAGCGATGTAGGACGGCCCCAGACATGATGAGAATGAGAATCAATATCAATTGGATAAAAAATATTCTTGTAAATTCAACGAGATGCATACACTATTACGCATGATAAATCAAGACCAAATTTTACCTATAAAATTACTGTAAAAATTAGGTATTGTCGGCGAATGATCGAACCAATACTCGAAGGAAAGTGTGCCCTTATGATATACGAAAACACAAAGTGCTTAAAATTATATCGATCTTTGATTGCAGTGACCTTTAATTTGAGTTTCTTACAGGTTGGAGGTATCACACTTTTCACACCAGACGGCATCACCGCAATATATTGTATAGCCATACAAATAAGAAAAGCGTGGAATTTTATCAACAATCCTCGCTTTCTAATTCATAGGTCTGATTGAACAATAATAGCCGTAGTGCGCAGTTTAAATTTTAGCCATGTGGGTTGTGAAATGTTGGAGCGACTCAAATTTAAAAAGTTCCGATTCGTGTGCTCACCATTACATATCACAATTTGCCCCTTTTCCTACTTTTTGTTCATATCACAAAATGTTAATTAAAGTTAGACAGCAATAGCACGACCATGCATATTCCACTTTCGTAGACGTAAATTTTAATTCTCCATAAAAATGTACAAAATTGAACGTAGCTAGAACCTTAGGGGTTGTAAAGATTATATATTTTAAAAAGAAATCGAAAGCATCCAAAATCATGACCAATTTCAGCACATTTTCAATGAAGATTGCCCGGCTAATCCAAAAACTTTCGGTGAGAAGCTCCGGAAAGCCAGGATGGATGCCGGATTACTGATAAAAGATCTGGCCAACCTGGTCGGCGTAACCGAGGATACGGCTATAAACTGGGAAATTAGAGGGATGAAGCCTTTACGGAAAGTGGTTAGGGAAAAAGCTAGTCAGTTCATTGAAGGCTATCCTGTATCCTTGTAAATATCTCGATTCAATATCTATGCCTTTTAAATAAAGGTTGACGTAATACTTTTCAGAAAGTCGCAAAAGAATGATCTGCCGAAAGCGGGCTAAACATTCTATCCAAATAATGAAAAAGAATTAAAGAAAAAACCTAAAGCGCCTTCAAATACAACAAGAGGAAGTCAAGCTACTCAACTACGTCATTGAAGTTCCTATCCTATCGTCTATTGAATCGGGTTGCCGAGGAATCTACTTCTTATTTTTGTGGTCTTGTAGAGCTTCCAGAGCCTGAGTCGTGCCAATTTTCTCCAGAGCCTCCGCCGCGGCTTTCAGAACATCCGTGTTGCTGCCTTTGAGAGTGGCAATGAGCGGGTCCGCGGCTCGTTTGTCGCCCAGTTTCCCCAGGGCCTCCGCCGCGGCTCTCCGAACATCCCGGTTGCTTCCTTTGAGAGCGGCAATGAGCGGATCCACGGCCGGTAAACCTAAGTTCACGATTGCTTCCCAATCCTGCAAAGCAATGAGGAGCCATACTTTGTAATGATCATCAATTGGCTTCCAGTCCAGTATCCGTAGGGCCTCTGCCGCGGCTTTCCGAACATTACAGTTGCTGTCTTTGAGAGTGGTAATGAGCGGGTCCATAGCCGGTTCACCCAGTATCACTAGGGCCTCTGCCGCGGCTTTCCGAACATCCGTGTTGCTGCCTTTGAGAGTGGCAATGAGCGGGTCCACGGCTCGTTTGTCGCCCAGTTTCCCCAGGGCCTCCGCCGCGGCTCTCCGAACATCCGTGTTGCTGCCTTTGAGAGTGGCAATGAGCGGGTCCACGGCTCGTTTGTCGCCCAGTTTCCCCAGGGCCTCCGCCGCGGCTTTCCGAACATTCCCGCGACTGTTTTTGAGAGCGGCAATGAGCGGGTCCACGGCTCGTTTGTCGCCCAGTTTTCCCAGGGCCTCCGCCGCGGCTCTCCGAACATGCGTGTTGCTGCCTTTGAGAGCGGTAATGAGCGGATCCACGGCCGGTAAACCTAAGTTCACGATTGCTTCCCAATCCTGCAAAGCAATGAGGAGCCATACTTTGTAATGATCATCAATTGGCTTCCAGTCCAGTATCCGTAGGGCCTCCGCCACGGCTTTCTGAACATAAGGGTTCGTGTCTTTAAGAGCGGTAATGAGCGGGTCCACGGCTCGCTTGTCACCAATTTTCCCCAGTAACTTTGCCGCGGTTCTCCGAACATCCCGCCTGCTTCTTTTGAGAGTGGCAATGAGCGAGTCCACGGCTCGTTTGTCGACCAGTTTCCCCAGGGCCTCCGCCGCAGCGTTCTTGACCCACTGATCCCCATGTATCTGGAACCACGGATCCCCGTCTTTGAGAGCGGCAATGAGCGGGTCCACGGCTCGTTTGTCGCCCAGTTTTCCCAGGGCCTCCGCCGCGGCTCTCCGAACATCCCGGTTGCTTCCTTTGAGAGCGGCAACGAGCGAGTCTACGGCTCGCTTGTCACCCAGTTTTCCCAGTAACTTTGCCGCGGCTTCCCGTACCCACGGATCCTCGTCTTTGAGAGCGGCAATTAGTTGGTCCACGGCTCGTTTGTCGCCCAGTTTTCCCAGGGCCTCCGCCGCGGCTCTCCGAACATCCGTGTTGCTGCCTTTGAGAGCGGCAATGAGCGGATCCACGGCTCGTTTGTCGCCCAGTTTTCCCAGGGCCTCCACCGCGGCTTTGCGAACATTCATGTAACTGTCATTGAGACCGGCAACGAGCGGGTCAAAAGTCCGTGCGTCTCTCAAGGATAGTAAGGCTTTCATGGCATTGCCCCGTACAGCAGGGCTTGAGTGCATGAGAGCTTTATTAAACCCCGGTAGATCTAAACTGCACGGCATGTTAGCTAACGCAAGAATAGCTCTGCGGGCGACAGGTACATGTTGTGAACCTGCTCTTTCACTCACTAGAATTGCTAAGTCCGTTGGGACTGCCTTGCCCAGGCGTTTTAACTTCAAGGCATCCAAAACTTTTTTTTCGATAACTTGTTCGCCTGTACAAAGCAGTTCCTTCATGGCATCAAATATTCCGGTATCGAGTTGATCTTCGGGGAGCTTGCGTGCGCCCTCAATAATGACATTGTTCCAGCGATCGCCCTGACTTGCTAACAGTGTCCACAATGCCAAACCGCGGTCGGTTTTTAACATCAGTGCAAGATACACGATTACGCCAAAGATTTGGGTGAAGGATTCATACTTTTCGAACAGAGATTTGATCTCAGCCAGGATTCTTGTATCACTATAGTCCGCTTGAGCCCAATCGACCATCAATGACCGGGCCATGACGTATTCCATGAATTCTTCATAAACAAACGCTACCTGCAGCGATTTATTCTGACCTTTACCCCGTTCTTTCTCTTCAAGGATGATAAATTCATCTCTAATTCTTCCATATAGCGATCTTGGATCAAAGTGATGCTCGTTACGACCTGTTATTTTTGTTAGATTTTTAATTGGCAAGACCCGTACATTATTGTGGAGCATATTTCTAGCTATTTTCAGTAAATAAGTCTCAATTTCCTGTTCGAGACCATTTAACAATCGCTCATCTCCTGCCCTCACCATACGCTCGGCAATAGATTCAAGTTTTTTATTCCAATAGCGATCAAATAACTCTTTTAAACGAATATCCTCTAACTCACCAATTTCCTCCCCACGATACGCTTCACAAAAGAAACGCAAAAGTAATGGGTGCCGGCACTGATCGGCGGCTTTACCTACAGGTTGTCCGATGATTTTATAACTATTCAAGTATAGATTAAACGCTTGTTCATATTCATTCATTGCAAAGCGGCTTAAATCAATATCTTCCTTTTTGGGGTCTAAATCATCTTCGACTTCGTCAGGTAGCTCATTGATTGTTGCTTCTTTCCAAAAATGACCTTTAAACATACCCCAATAGTAATCTCGACAAGTTATCACCAAATTAATTCGTTTTCCGCGAATCTTTCGAATCAAACCTTCAATCGCTTTGCGCATTTCAACTGGTCGCTCATATTCGTTTATCGCATCTAAAATAATTAACGAGTTGCGTTCTAATTCTTTTCCGAGACGATCTAAGGTGTGTAAACAATCCTCTGCTGAACGGAAGGCAATTTCGGATTTAGCAGCTTGCAATTCCGATTGCAAAGCTCCTAATAAACCAGATTTATAATCAAGATATATGTTTCCCCCAAAAAGCAATAGAACAGGTCGTTGAACTACGTACCTTCTTGCCAGATCGCAAACCAAATTAGTCTTACCACTGCCAGCGGGAGCCACAATGAGGTAACAGGATAAGAGGTCTTTTTTAGGCGTTGTAATAAAATTGTTTAGCTCACCTTCAATTGCGCGGTGGACATAAAGATCTGAATTATATTTACGGCCTACATCGGCGAGAGCGTTATCAACTTGTAATCGGCATGCATTAAGCACGTCACCAGCCAAAACAGGTTTTATGTCTTCATAGATAATTAATTGCTGAATGTGTTTGGCTACTACAACCTTTGTTCCATGGATAAGTGATATTTCAGAAGAGGAGGTTTTATTAGACATAAGTTATAATTCAATAAAGGACGAGTTTGGAGAATTGATACTTACATATTAACGGTACCAATCTTTTTGGCAATCACAACCTTTTCGGCCATGATTTTTCCTGCCAAGGGGCCGCTTTTAAGCATACCTGCTTTCTCTAATGATTCAACTATAAGTAAGAAAAGTTCTTGGTCGGGGACAAGATGTTCAGCAATAGCTGATTGCAAATCAGTGGCTCCTTTTTTAGGATTTATTTCAAAATTCTCGATTGCTTTACGAGATTTGGGGGTACGAGTTAGACGAGCTTTAATTGCTTCATAAGTGTCTTTGAAGGCACTTTTCGCAACTTCCTCACCTCCTTTAGCGAAGATGAGTTTAAGGGCGGAAACGGCACTTGCTGCAAGAGCACTGATAATTTCAGGGTCCATTGCTATTCCTTTTGGTTGGATAGACCAGTCTTTTTAATTACTTTTAAGAGTGAATTAAACAGAAGTATATTAGTCTTAATCTTTAGATTTAGGATTAATCATTCAGATACCAGGGTATAATTTTAGAGTCAAACGATGCAACTTCGTAATTCAACTCTATCTTTAAAAAATCCGACTTTCGCACTCACAACAATCAAAACTGCCCCAAGGATATGGTTGCCCAACTTACAAGACCACTTAATTTTTCAATATTACTTAAAATTCCTGTCAGCCCACCTTTTCTCAAGCAGCCAGAATTACCAATAAATAGCCTTGGACTATCGATAAAGCCTTATTAAAAAAACTAATAGAATCTGGGACCTTACACAATTCAACTTTTTGCTGTACAACTTATTGTTTATAATACACGGTCTTTAGAGTTTAACTTAAATTACAATGAAAAATGAAAAAAAGATTCCGGTCAGTATTCTATGTTATAGGTCAACCATGCGTTGCTTCAACCAGATCGAATCATGTTTTAATTAAAGAGGGCGTAAAAATACTTATAAATTGATAAATCCATTTTTTATAATATCAAATTTTTGTGATATAATTAATTCTAGGCCGACAGGCGAACATGTGATATCCATTCCGTATCTCGTTACCGGCATTTGAGGTAAACATTGAAAATATAATAAACGTGGACTTCTTGCCATAGTGCTCAATGATTAATACCAGCTAACCAGCATGGATTACAATAGATAGTGCTGATTTTTATAAATTATGGTGAACCCCACACTTTGCGGTTTGCCCAAAATTTGAAAATTGCAGATACATTGAGAGTATTCCATTGTGATATCTGGCAATATTTTAGCATGTTCACTCCGGTAGTTTTAGTTTCGGAAGTTTGTTTATTGTTTTGCGGTGCAGCTTTAAGTTTGTGTTCTGATACCCTAATTGAGCGAAAGTCAAGGATGTCCCATATCCGAGGCATCACGGGCGAAGCCGTAGTCATCTACTGCGAGCCCTTGATAACAAAGGAGATGGGGTGTCATCGGCTTTCCCGAAGGGTAAACAAAATCGATATAAAATAACAGAATTCATATTTCACTGATAGAAGAGATATTAAAACGTATTCGAATTATCGAAAGACACAATAAAACAGACATATAATGATCGGTCTCGGTTTTGTTTACGATTAATTAGGGTGATAGTGTTTCATTGTCGTTTCCGGTCTTGAATGGCCCAGGATCTCGGAGGTTGATTTGAGATCGGCTTCCTGGCCCAGGACGGTCGTGGCGAAACTGTGACGGAAATCATATATTCGCAGCCGGCGGTTTATGCCGGCTCTTTTTTTTGCGGCGAAGGTGATCAGCTGATGATTTGAGCAGGGCCTGTAACAAGGTCTTTTCCATGGATCTGGATTTGGCGACCATGTAGTTATCCACCAAATCCTCGTGTGTGGGAGATTGTTCCGGTTGTGTGCGAGTGGTATATGATCCCAGGTCCAGCTCGTCATTTCGCGCCCGGGCTTTTTTTTCGGCCTCTAACCCTCTGCCGAAATATTCACGGGTGTAGCCGGATTTTTTAAATCCGGCTTAACTTATTGAAAATATGGTCGGGACGACTGGATTTGAACCAGCGACCCCAGCGTCCCGAACGCTGTGCTCTACCAGGCTGAGCCACGTCCCGACTTGTTTTATCTTTTTATGCTCTTAACCGTTAATTGTCAATCCTTTTTCAATAATCCATTAAACCTTCCCGCTTTGGGGGGATGATCCCAGCTTTGCTATTCAGCCTTATAAGTTTATATCCACCGCCCGCTTGTCCCGCACAGCGGGGCTTCGCTTGAGGCACAGAGGTCACAGAGGAAAGATTTTATTCCTGATCGGGAGACCCCAGAGGAATAGGCTTCGCATTCCACAGGGCAGGCGGCGATCAGGAATAATCCATGCTTTTTAAACAAATTTATAACACGATATAGACTTTAAGCTCCAATATCCGGGTAAGATTTTCCGCCAAAGGTGGATAACGTTTTTACCCAATCGGCATCTCCCGATTGGGTAAAAGATATGTTTTTCTCTGCGTTCTCTGTGTCTCTGTGGTGAGACAATATTTTAATGATAGCGGAAAAGGGCCATTTCTGGATGGAAACTACCTATAATTTGTATGCAGATTTTAGGTGAAAGGATTGGTGACTATAATCGTCTGATCCCTTCCCGGGCCAACAGATATAATATTAATAGGGGTTTCGGTAAGTTCTTCAATCCTGCTAAGATAGTCTTTGGCATTTTGTGGCAGATCATCTATTTTTCGGACACCGGATATATCTTCCGACCATCCGGGCAGAGTTTCGAATGCCGGTTTACAGGCCTTAAGGATCTTTATACTTGCCGGAAAATCATGGATAATCTCGCCATTATATTCATAGGCGGTGCAGATTTTAAGGGATTCCAGCTCTCCCAATACATCCAGTTTAGTTATCGCAAGACCGGTAAGCCCATTCAGGCGCGCAGAATTTCTCAGTAAAACCGAGTCAAGCCATCCACACCGGCGCTTTCGCCCGGTTGTCGCACCGAATTCCGCACCTTTTACTTGAATGGCGTCACCAATTTCATCAAAAAGCTCTGTAGGGAAGGGTCCTTCTCCTACACGGGTTGTATAAGCCTTTACGATACCGATAACACCGGTGATTTCTTTTGGGCCGATACCTGCTCCGCAACAGGCATTCCCCGATATGGTGTTTGAAGACGTAACATAAGGATAGGTGCCGTGATCAATATCAAGGTGCGTGCCCTGGGCGCCCTCAAAAAGGATCTGTTTGTTTGCCTTGATTGCCTGGTTCATCACAACAGAGATGTTGACAACATGAGGGGCAAGCCTTTCCGCATACCCCTTATACTGATCGATAATGCTTTCGGGATCTACGGTTTCAGAGGAAAGGTAGTGTTTGAGGTAGAAATTCTTTTCTTCCAGGATCGTTCTTATCTTTTCGATAAACCCTTCGAAATCAATCAGTTCAACAAAGCGGATTCCCCTGCGGCAGGCCTTGTCTTCGTAACAGGGGCCTATTCCACGCCCTGTGGTTCCTATTTTTTTGTCACCTTTTTTCTTTTCACGGGCAAGATCTATCTGCTTGTGGTAGGGCATAATAATATGAGCTTTTTCGCTGATTTTAAGGTTATCCGAACCCACGTCTATGCCCTTGCTTTTCAGATTGTCGAGTTCTTTCAGCAGAACTTCAGGATCAACGACCATTCCATTTCCGATAAGGCAGGTTTTTTTCTGCAATATACCGGAAGGTACCAGATGACTGATAAACTGTTCGCCGTTTACAACAATTGTATGGCCGGCATTGTTCCCACCCTGAAACCTCACAACAAAATCGGCAAACTCCGACAGAAGATCGACGATTTTACCTTTTCCTTCATCACCCCATTGGGTTCCGACAATTACGATGTTGGCCACGTGTTACTCCTTTTTAATCTTAATTCGTTTTTCACGAAAATAATCCTGGATAAGTGTGCGGCACTCATCCTGACATATACCGTGTATGATTTCCGGCCGGTGATTCAATCTTGCGTCATCGGCGAAGTTATATAAAGAACCGGCGGCTCCCCACTTTGGATCATGGGCGCCGAAAACAACCCGTGATACTCTGGCATGAACAATTGCCCCCATACACATAATACACGGTTCAATAGTAACATACAGAGTTGTGCTTAACAACCGGTAATTCAGAATCTTTTGCGCAGCCTTGCGTAGTGTGATTATTTCAGCATGTGCAGTGGGATCAGCAAGGCTTACGGTCTGGTTGTGTGATGAGGAGAGGATTTCTCCTGATTCAGAAACAAGTACTGCACCTATAGGAACTTCCGACTTTTGTCCAGCTTTTTTGGCCTGGTTTAACGCCAGTTTCATGAATTTTATGTGTTCTTCGGTCATTATATATTATTAACGTGCGCAGTAAACTAAATTTTACCACGAAGATCACGAAGGTTATGAAGGATAATGATAATAAAGATAAAAAGAAAATCTTCGTGTTTCTTCGTGCATTTGGTCTCGATTGGGATTCCAGGGCAAACGCATTTGAATCCCAATACAGGGAGAACGCTCCACGACGGCGTGTATCTCTTTCCAACCGACTGAAACTTGTGCTTAAGCACCCGTAAGCCCGAGCCGCGCC
>Ga0315545_1000461_pt1 | contig 42773 bp, 39 predicted proteins | sample SalMarSW160210MG_FD_203096 | JGI IMG/M metagenome (GOLD analysis project Ga0315545, IMG submission 203096) | Salt marsh sediment microbial communities from the Plum Island Ecosystem LTER, Massachusetts, United States - Salt Marsh Sediment SW1602-10 ...
AGGTAGTGTTTTATCTACTATCTTTATATCTATATTTTTATTTAGTTTTCAAAGAGCTTTTAACAATGAGTTGTAAACACAACTCTTAAATAGTTCAATTTATACATAAACTATTTAAGTTTCATCAACTGCTTATCCATTTCTCATACCATAATGCAAAATTGAGTATATACCATATCTTTTGTGAATTTTCTACACTAAATAGATTATTTATATAATTTCTATCAAAAAAATCGGTATTCTTTATAAAACCAGTTATCTTATTTTTAGCAAACCGGCCAAACTCTTTATAAAACCAGTCATATATAGGAACCCCAAAACCCTGCTTGGTGCGGTAAATTAGTTCATCAGGTATTAATCCCTTTACCGAACTTTTTAATATGTGTTTTAATTCCCCTTTTTTAGTCTTTACACTGTCAGGAATAGACATGGCAAATTCCACAAACTTATGATCCAAAAATGGCACCCTTGCTTCCAGAGATACAGCCATGCTCATTTTATCCACCCTCATAAGCAATAACTCAGGCAATCTGAAATTAATATCCAAATAACTCATCCAGTTTAAGGGGGTTTTATTCCAGGCCTTCTGGTTAAAGCGATCAAAGATTGGTTTTAAGCATTCCAGGGATGAGAAATTATAAAAATCTCTTTTTAACCGGTCTGAAATCAACAGTTTTTTTTCAGCTTCAAAGAATGCTTCTGCACCACCCCAGAATATTGGTTCATTATATAAACCCCTTCGTAACCATTCATAAGAGTAGGTATTTTGCCTCCCGATTGATTTTAAGAGCAATAGCATAATTTTTTTAAGAAAGGTGGTCATTGGTATTTGATTTAATCTATACAGTTTTAAAGCAGTAAGCCACCCCGGATAACCCATAAACAACTCATCACTTCCTTCCCCTACCTGACAGACAACAACACCATTATCCCTTGCAAGCTTTGAGACATGATAAATTGGAAAACATACAGGGTCAGCAATTGGCTCATCTTGATAAAAAATAAGGTCATTCATAAAATTAATAAGATCTGTTGTTGATAAAATTTTCTCATGGTATTTTGCGTTTATCTTTTCAGCCATTAATCTTGCATAATTAAATTCATTTCTATAGCTTTTATTTTCACCTTCATAGCCAATAGTAAAAGTATTAACATTATCTTTATTCACCGTAGAAAAAAGTGCTGCATTAATACTTGAATCAATTCCACCAGAAAGAAAAATCCCAACAGGTACATCGCTTATGCATCTATAATCAACAGAAGTTTTTAAATACTCAAGGAGTTCACTTGCAATTTCATCTTCAGATATATTCACAAGAGGTTTGGTATTATCAAAAACATCCCAGTAGCGAACCATATTAATATCACCGGTTCTTGCAATCTTTAAATAACAGCCTGATGGTAGCTTATATATCCCCTTAAACATGGTAGAAGGAGAGGGTGTTGTTAGAAAGGAAAGATAATGATAGAAAGCTTCTTCGTTTACAGCTCTTGGTATAGTTTTATCTGCAATTATACTTTTAATCTCCGAAGCAAAAATAATGCTTCCTTTATACTTTGTATAATATAATGGTTTTATGCCAATCCTATCTCTTACTAACCAAAGTTCCTTTTTACTTTCATCCCATATTGCAAAGGCAAACATGCCCCTAAACTTTTCAATACAATCAATCCCCCATTCTTCAAACGAGTGGATTATTACTTCTGTGTCACTATGGTCAGTTTTAAACAAATGGCCCTTTTCTTTCAACTCCTTTCTAATTTCAAGATGATTGTAAATCTCTCCATTAAATACAATCCAGATTGTTCCATCCTCATTGCACATGGGCTGCCTGGCCAGTTTAGATAAATCAATTATTGATAGTCTTCTGTGAGCTAATCCTGTAAATCCATCACCCGATAACCATAAACCAAAGTCATCAGGACCCCGGTGGGTCATCTCATCACGCATTTTAATCAATAGATTTTCATCTATTTTTAAATTTCTATTATAGCTAAAAATGCCAACTATTCCGCACATTGATTTAATTAAGTAGGTGATTATTTTTTTAATATCTGATTTTCTACCTCAAAACTAATTTCAGTAGCTTTCACCAATTGCCATAAAGGAATTATTCCTGTTTTTTCTCTATCAAATAAATAATTTCCAAATTCTTTTAGTTGACTGTAGTGGCCTTTATCCTGAATACACTTCATAATTAATTTCTTTTGCCCATCAAAAACAAATAACTCTTTATAGTCATTTAAATAGATAATTTTATTATCAAAATAAATTTCCATCTGTTCCTTTGGAGTAGATTTTGCGCCAAGTGAAGTATAAATAAGGTTACACACAGAACCATCCTTATATTTTAGATTAACCAAAAAATTATCGCTATTTTTATAATGTTCTGTCTTAGACTCAATTGATATAGCACTTACCAGTTGAGCTTCGCTTTCAGTTAAATAAGTGCATAAATCATATATATGGCAAGCTTCTCCGATATTTCTACCTCCACCCTCTTCTGTGTAAACCCAGTCATCCTTGGGCAGGAGACCGGCATTCATTCTATAATTTACTATAAGGGGACTAACTCTATCATTTATGATTTGTTTAATCTTAACCATAAAAGGAGAATATCTTCTGTTAAACCCAACCGTAAATGGTACTTTCGTTTTTTCCAGAACTATAACAAGTTCTTTTAATTGTTTATCATTTAAAGCCAGAGGTTTTTCTAAAAAAATTGCTTTTCCGGCCTTAGCAGCATCAATAGTTATTGGTACATGAAGATTGTGTCTTGTAGTTATTATCACCATATCAATATTCTTATCATTTAAAATATCACTATAGTCAGTAGTTGCAAAAATTGCATTAAAATTTTTTGCAATACTTTCTGCTTTGCTCCCTGTTTTACAACTAATTGCATAAATCTTATAGATATTCTCCATTTTCTTTAAATTAGGGAGATGAATTTCTTGCGCAAATAAACCGGCTCCTATAATCCCGACATTTATTATCTTTTTCTCTTTTAATTTTATTCTTTTTCCAAAACCTACATCGTTTAACACTAATTTTTTTTCAGGCTTTGCCTCTTTATTGTACTCAAGAAGTACCATTAACGGTCGTTCTGATGATTTAAATTCATTATAAGCAATTGGAGCATCTTCAACTGAGTAAACTCTTTCAATAAGTTTATCAATCTTTAATTTACCTTCTGATATCAAATGTAAATATTCCTGCATATTTCTATTTTCTGTCCATCTTATATATTCATAAGGGTACTTGTAACCTTTGAGCTCGTATTTTTCATCATATTTTCCTGGGCCATAAGATGTTGATATCAGGATATCTAATTCCCTCTTATAAAATTCTTCCCTATCAATATTAATAAGAACATCTCCAACTATCACTACCTTTCCTTTTCTTCTGCACATCCTAACAGACTGATTTATTAACGATTCATCTGAAGATGCAGCTGTTATTATCACCGAGTCAGAGCCATATCCATTAGTAATTTTAATTACCTTATCCACAGCATTAACATTAGTAGCATTAATTCCCTTATATAGGCCAAGTAAAATAGCTTTTTCTACCCTTCTTTGGTCTAAATCTATACCGATTGTTTTACAACCGGAAATATTTAAAAGCTGACTGGTTATTTGCCCTAATATACCCATACCAACAACCGAAACAAAATCACCTATTTTAGCATCACACCTTCTAACACCCTGTAATGCTATAGCACCTAAAGCTGCCGTTGAAGCCAAATTGAGTGATAAATTATCTGGTATCTTTACTACTAAATTTTCAGGTACCGAAATAAATTCTGCATGATTTGCAATACCAGCACCAGCACAGGCTACCCTATCCCCAGGTTTTATAGTTTTAATGTTTTTGCCAACTTCAAGTACAATACCTGCTGCAGAATAACCAATAGGATATTTTCCGGTTATCTTACTTTCTACCCTTGAAATAGAATTAGAGAGCCCTTTTTCTTTTAACATTTTAAGAAGCTTCTGTATATTCTGAGGCTTTTCAATTGCCTTTCTTATCAGGGATTTTTTTTGGCTTTTAAGAATAGATATTTCAGTTCCTGCCGAAATACAGGAATAATAAACATGAACTAAAACTTCATTATCAGAAATAAGAGGTGCCGGTACTTCCCCAACTACAATATTTCCTTTTTTACTAAAAACCTGTTTCATGATCTACCCTTAATTTTTATTTAAAAAAATTATATATAATCTTAACTATTTTACCAGAAGCTTTTCCATCACCATAGGGATTTGTTACAGGAATCATTTTCTTATAAAAATTATCACTATCAAGTAACTCTGATATACTGCTCATAATTGAGTTTGTCTCTGTACCAGCTAGCTTTGAAATTCCCATTTTTACCGATTCAGTTCTTTCAGTATGTTTTCTTATTACAATTACAGGTTTTTTAAATGTGGGAGCTTCTTCCTGAACACCACCTGAATCCGTAATAATAAAATAAGATTTAGACATAAGCCAGATAAAAGATTCATAATCAAGCGGAGAGGTTAAGATAATATTATCTATATTAGACATAATTTCATAAACAGGTTTTTTTACATTTGGATTTAAATGAACTGGATAAACAATCTGAATATCCTTATATTTTTCTGCCACAATTCTTAGTGCCAAGCAAACATTTCTTATATCTTCACCAAAAGATTCACGCCTGTGCATTGTAACCAGAATCAATTTTTTACCGCTATTAAGTCTTTTAAGTAAATCCCCTTTTTCTATTTTATCTTTATTTTTTTCTATTTTTTTAATACCCCACTCTAAGGCATCGACAATAGTGTTACCCGTTAAAAAAATGCTCTTGCAATCAATCCCTTCATTCTTTAGATTGTTATATGAATTCTCTGTCGGAGTAAAATTAAAATCTGCCAATCTGCTTATCAATTGCCGGTTTAATTCCTCCGGGTACGGGCTAAATTTGTTATAGGTTCTAAGCCCTGCCTCCACATGCCCTACTCTTATTTTTCTATAATAAGCTGCAAGGGCTGCTAAAAAAGCTGTGGTAGTATCCCCCTGGACAAGCAAAACATCAGGTTTTACATCCAAAAATACCTTGTCGATCTCTAACAAAATCCTGGAGGATAAAGAATTAAGCGTCTGGTTTTCCGTCATCAAATTTAGAAAAACCTGGGGTCTGATCTCAAAAAAATCTAAGACCTGGTCAAGCATCTCTTTATGCTGACCGGTGGAGCAGACTACCAGATTAAATACATCCTTCTTTTTTTTAATTTGTTTTATTACTGGTGCTAATTTTATTCCCTCGGGTCTGGTACCAAAAGAAACAAGTATATTAATTTTTTTATTAATTTTCTTATTCATCCTATAATTCTTTTTTGGTTAGATTTAGAGTGAGTTAAATAAAATACTATATAAAATAATATTTAAATCCATATTTTCCAACGTTTTTTTGGTCAAAGAAATTCCTGGTATCAAAAATATTTTTATTTCGCATCAAACTTGAAATTTTTCCAAGATCAATTTCTTTAAATTTCTCATGACCTACAAACAATAATAATAAATCAGAATCTTTAAGTGAATCTTCCAGACTGGAGAGTAGATATTTAAATTGACTTACCAGTGGGTCATAAACAGAAACATTTATTCCCTTTTTTGTTAGTTCATTGTATATAACTATTGCTGGACTCTCTCTTGTATCTCCAATATTTTCTTTATAACTAACCCCAAAAATGGTAACCTTTGGTTTTTTATATCCAACCAAAATATTTGCAATCTTATCAGAAATTATAAAAGGAACTTTGTCATTTATGTACCTGCTCTTTTCAATTAATGTATCTCTCGCATCTATATTCTCCAGGATAAACCAGGGATCTATTGGTATACAGTGACCCCCAACACCCGGACCTGGATTTAAAATATTAACCCTGGGATGCAAATTGGCAAACCGGATCACTTCCCATACATTAATTCCATACTTCTCACATATAATTGCCAGCTCATTAGAAAATGCAATATTGACATCCCGAAAAGTATTTTCAGCAAGTTTTACAAATTCTGCTACCTCCAGAGTAGTAGTTATTATTTTACCTTTTACAAAACTTCTATAAAGCATCTCTGCTTTTTTTGCTGATTCTTCATTTATTCCACCTATTATCCTGTCATCGTTTACCATTTCATATACTATCTTCCCGGGTAAAACTCTCTCGGGACAGAAGGCAAGATAGTAGTCCCTACCTGCTTTTAGTCCAGTACTTCTATATATAATATCACCAACAATGTTTCTGGTAGTGCCGGGAGGAGAGGTAGATTCAAGTATAACAAGACAGCCATTTGATATATAGTCTTTTATCATATTAGTAGCACTAATAACATAACTTAGATCAGCTTTCCTCTGGTTATTTAAAGGTGTCTGCACTGCTATTATATAGACATCTGACTTTTCTAATTCAGCCATTACTTTAATTTTTTTATCTTTGTAAGCTTTTAGAAATATTTCTTTTAAATCCGGCTCATCAATATGAAGCTTACCCGAATTTAACTTATTTATAATCTTACTATCTATTTCAACACCAATAACTTCATATCCATTATTAGCAAGCATGCAAGCTGTTGGCATACCAATATAACCCATTCCCAAAATACATACTTTTTCCATAAATTATTTTCCTCTTTTTTTAAATCTAGTCAGTGCATCTTTATAACTTTTAATAATCTGTGCTTTCATCTTATTTTTATCTAATTTCTCAAATAATATTTTATAATTTAACTCCTCTGCATTATCTACTAATTCATCATCTGTTAATGCAATTCTTATTGCTTTTTCAACCTCATCAGGATCTTCAGGCGGAACCATTATTCCAGATTTACCATTTATAAACCACCTATCTGCACATGAAGTTTTAGACTGTATTGGAAAAGAACCCATAGCCATTGCCTCAAGAACTGAGGTACTTATGGCATCGGTAATACTAAGACCTATAGAAACTCTTGCTTTCCCATGAAGCTTAAGAATTTCCTCATGGCTTATACCAAGTGGAAAAAGCTCGGCTTTTATTTTTGTTTTATAACTAAAATAACGTGCAGCAATCTCAATATCCAAAGAATCTGTGCTGTATATTACTATTTTATAATCACCCAATATATCTGCACACCTCTCAAGAGCCCTAAGTCCCACCAGTGCCCTTCCTGCCCAATTATTATAACCTTTCAACATGATTAATTTTCTTGCGGAAGCAGAACCCTCACTTCTAAATTTTTTAATGTAATCAAAATCTATGCCACCAGAGTTTGGCATAATTGCAAAAACTTCTCCTTTAAAACCTAATTCTCTTACTATTGGAATTTCTCTGGAACACTCACATGAATAATAATCGCAATTAGTTAAAACTTCTTTAATTTTTTTATTCTGGTCTGGAAAATGTCTAAATAAATCTATTTCACTACCCCAGTTTGAAACAATCCAGATGGGAAAACTGTCTTTTATTTTCTTTTTAACTTCCATGGTTAGATAAGCAGCCTCCTGGATATGCATAGAATGAATAATATCAGGTTTTACTCTCTTTATTATCTTATATAGTTCCTTTAGATAATTTACAGGAAATAATCTTCTTACTATATTTTTTGCCACAAATCTTTTCTGTTCGTATTCTTTTAATAAGCCATAAGTATCAGTTTCATATTCACCTTTTTCGCTTTTTTTCTTTTGTTTATATTTCTTAATTAAAGATTTTAAAATTACTGGGCTATGTACTTTTATCTTTTTACCAAAACCATAAATCTCTGGATGAACTTCAGTAAAAAAATCTACAGGAAATACATGTATTTCCCATCCCTCATCTTTTATGTGTGAAATCCATCTTGCGGTATGAATGCTGTTTGCCATTGCAACAATTAGTATTCTCATAATCAGTATCTAAAATGCTTGATTTACAATTATTGTTAATTTAAAAACTATTTAATACTTTTTCTAAAAAATAAAGAATTTATTATAAGAGCTTTAGCAATTATTCTTAATTGCCAAAACCATTTTTTTAATATCCGCCAAAAATATTTTCTAATAATTTTCCTAACTTCTGCTTTGGTTTTATAATTTAACGTAAAAGCAATACCATTTTGATCGAAATTTACTATAGGTATGGAAATTAGATCTACAATAACATTATTTATAAAAAACCTTAGCCACAATTCATAATCCATAGCAATCTTTAAACTTTCGTTAAAATTACCATATTTTTTAAATAAATCTACTTTAATTACGGTTGCAGCATGAGGAATCCAACTTAATATAGGCGGCCATAAAGACCATAGTGGTGGGTGCTCCAATACTTCATCTGTTTGCATATATTGAATCTTAAATATTATTGCATCAGCAGTGCTGTTATTTAAAATATTTAAAAAATTACTAAAATCTAAATTTTGGTTTATGACGTCTCCACCATTTAAAAACCATACCCATTTTGATTTTACAAATTTTAAACCATAATTAAATGCAGTAGATATGCCAGTAGGGTTTTGCCAATAATATAATATATTTTTTTCATTTCTGGACATTGTTTTAATTTCATTTCTTATCCCTTTATCACTACCGTCAACAATTATATGGCTTATATTAAAATTTTCACGCAAAAACTTTGTACTATTAATAGTCTTTATAAAACCATCTTTGTCATTTTTAGTTACAGTTATAATTTCTAACATTAATTTTTACCACAAAATTTTAGGATTTTTCAGCAATACAATAGACAGTAGATCGGAAAGGTGGAAACAATACTTCCATTACCGATAATATATATAAAATAGCCATTTTCAAAGATATCCTTATTTTATGATCATTAAAATAATGATAACGGGCTTGTGTTTTTGATGGCTCTGCAACCATAAAAGTTTTTATATTTCTAAAACCTATTTTTTTAAATATATAGAGACTATCTTTCCTGCTATATTCCCTATAATGCGAATAATAATTTTTATTAAGCCAGCTTTCTAATAAAATATACGGATGTTTCCCAAATAGCATTCTTAATCTTTTACTAATAGAAACTGAATTTGGTCCACCAAAAATCAACTTACCACCTGGTTTCAATATCCTCTTAATTTCTTCAAATAATTTCAGTGGGCTTCCTGGTAAATGTTCTGTAACATCAAAAATAGTTATTAAATCAATAGAATTTGAGTCAAATGGAAAAGTACTTTTATTCCAGAAATCCTGATTTATAACTGAGATACCAGCTTCCCTCATTATTTTAATTCCAGTATCTCCTGAACCCATCCTATTACCTTCAATATATTCCTCAAATCTATCTATTAAATATAATCCAACATTTTTATTTAATAGTTCTTTAATACAAAGTAAATTTACACCCATCCCCCCACCAACATCAAGAATTTTTTCATTACCTTCTAAACTATTAATCATAATATTAATTTCAAATAAGTGCTTGCCATAATTTTCAAGAAGAATTGTATCCCTCACATTTGATTTATAATAATTTGCTGTATTAAGTAGTACATCCGATATTTCTTTTTTTGATAATTTTTTCATTTTTCTATTATGCTATTTCTTCTTGCTTTTTTTGGACAAATAAACTTTTTATATTTTAAAAATTTTGATTAAAATTTTATCGACAGCTTTTACTGTCTCGTTTAAAAATCTAGACGAAATTATTTAAATTATAGAGCAAGATACCCTATATTTAAAGAAAAAATAACTGCTTTTAAATATAGGGGGGCAAAGAGGATGTTAGATATGAGACAAAGACAAGCAGTAACTAAAGAGTTAAAAGCTATATATAATAAGGCTGCCAAAGAAGAAAATCTAAAATACTTCGATGAGTTTACAGCCCTAGCAGGATACAATCGCTGCTATGCATCTTGTGTTTTAAAAATAAGAAAAGAAAAAGTTCTTGGGTATATAATTCTGGGGCAAAAGACTTGCTCTTTCATTTCCGAGGCCTTAGAGAAGCTTGAGCATTTTTCATTTTCGTTTATTTTTTGGTAAAGGACTATCTAGAGGCATTGGTTCCTACTTTTATTTTAAAGGTTATCTTTAATGATTTTTATTTCGGCATAGAGTCTGGTTCCCAAAAAGTTTTGGACCTTATGCATAAGGGTATTTCGGTCCAAAATATAAAAAATACGAGTCAATCAGCGATTTTGACATAAAACAGTCTACGAATTCCATTTAAAGATGAATAAACTCATCCTTTGTACTCCAACACCGTCTGTAATCACCGAATTCATCTATAATCGATAAGATACCTTGTATATATTCTGCTGATGTCCATTTATTTGCAAGTGCTTTCCCTTTTTGTACCAGTTTTTCTAGTAACAAGCGATCGGTATACAGCGAATATACTGCATCTAAAATTTCATCTTCATTTATCGGATTGAACAATAATGCTGCATCGCCTAATTGATCCTCAACTACGGAGGACCGACTTGCTATTACAGGGCACCCAAGAGCTAATGCTTCAAGAGGTGGCAGATTATCTGGGCCAAAAAAGCTAGGAAATACCAGAGCAAATGCATTTTGATAGAGAGCAATTAAATCCATCTGTGTAACAAATCCCAAAAAATGTACTTTTCCGGAAAGATTAAGCTTTTGTACTTGCTCTTTAATATAATGCAAATTTCCTTTATCTGAACCTGAGAAGACTAGATGAAAAGATACGGAGTATTTTTCATAAAGTTTTTTTAACACATTCAGAAGGATGATATGGTTCTTATGAGGCCAGAATTGTGCAGGATAGAATAAATAGGGTGTCTCTATGTTGAAGTGTTGCGGGAGCTCACTTTTTGAGTTGTTCTGTCTAAGAGCAAAATCGGGGGTCGGGAAAGGGAGAACTTTTACCAAGTCATCTTGGATAGCATAAAACTTTATAATCTGTTTTTTCCCTGACTTTGATCCAGAGATGATACGTGAAGCCCTTGGCAAAACGGAATGATAAAGAGTTTCACGTTGTTCCCATGTCCATCCACTGGTACTCACTTCGGGAAAATAAGGATGGATACGATGCGCAAGATCCCAGACAGTGTAAATAAATGGAACAGAGACTGGTAGATATGCAGGTGTGGGAAAGTACATAAGCTCTACATTATATGCAAGTGCTGCTTTGGCTAAAGATTCGTTTTCAGTACTTATATGATAAAGGATTTTTTTTAATTTATTGCGAATTTTTTTCGCGATGCCTACATGTTTATTTAACTGAATAAATGTTAAAAATACATTATTTATATTCTCATATTTTTTTTCACCGCAATAAAAAATATAAAATTCATGCTTGCTCTGCTTAGTCTTTAATAAAGCTGTTAATATACTATCTTGAAAAGCGAAAGCACCACCACTTTGAGCACTGTAATTTTCAAAAAATAACCCAACTCTCACTTTTTTCTCCCAATAAAACAACTTATCCAAATACTAAAACTTTAATCTTTCTCTGTCTGGAACTCCTTAACCCAACTTTCGATTTATAGCTGACTAAAAGAGCTCTATCACTTTACGGCAACAAATTTCTCAACTATATCTGACAACCCTCCAAAATGTGGGGGTAACATTTTTTTAATTCCATATAAATACTTTGCTAAAAACATACTTTGCGAATTAGTTCCATTGTAAATTGTATAAATAAATTCAAATTCTTTGTTGTTAATAAATCTTGCGTATTCTGACACATTTGAATCACCGCATAAAATTCCACTGCACATTGAAAGCAACTGTGCATCGATTAAAATTTCCAAGCCCAATAAATATCTATGATTTTCCCTTGGTCTCAAATTGTATGAATTAACCTTGTAGCTGCGAAAACTATTGGTATAAAAAACTCTTTCTCCATAATTATTAATAAATAAATCTAAATATCTTTGCTCTTCTGTAACTAAAAATATTTTCTCTATATCATATTTTTTAATAATTTCATTAGTATATTTAATCATTTGTCTTTCAGTTGGAGCGAATGAATGTCCGGGTGCTAAATTTTGCTCTTTCCCCCTAAAATGGACACCCAAAACTCTGTGTTTAAATGATTCTAAATATTTTTTTAAACAATCTTCAACATGGCCTTTTAGAAACACATACTTTCTGTATATTTCATCATACAAGCCATCTATTGTTGTAATGTTATAACTCATTGAAGAAGGATATCGACCACTGCAAAAAAATACATTTTTGCTATTATATACTTCATCTAAAGTAAATTGTGAAACTGGTTCAAAATAGTATTCCCAGGCATTTTTAGTATTATTTATTGGCATATTTTCATTATATAATGTCCCGAAGTTTTGAAAATCTATTACCGGAACCATTCCCAGTGTATCTGCGGTTTTTAAATGACAAAGCACAGACGATAAATTTGAAAAAAATCCAGAGCCCACGTCAAGCCATATAACATAAAATATTTTATCGGGATTTTTTTTACCAAATGACTTAAAATAACCTGATGGAAAAGTTTTTACATTTATAGAATCTCCAGAAGATAAACAAGTTTGACAAAAATCTTTTGTGAAATATCGTTTTAAATATTTTTTTATGATTTTTTTCACTTATTTGTCCTACCAGTAAATCTTTTTTAACAATCTCAACTAATCTTATACTTCCTTCCATTCTAAATCCTTGACTTTAGGCCATCTTACCTCTCTCGCATGCTTGGAATAAGGATGTTGCAAACAAGCTTCGACAGAAACAGCGGGAAACAGGTCTTCCGCAATACCATTACGAATAAAGAAAGCATTAAAGCCATAACGATGAGTGCCTGTTAGCCTATATCCTTTTTCAGAAGCCAGTTTTGACATTGCCGACAATGATGCACCATTGTAATCAGGAGTCTTTGCCACAAAATTTTCATTATATGGGACCGTTAGGGGCTTATCTGGTCCAATAACATTTTGTGTCTCGCAGACAACAACTCTAGGCTGAATGCAGTCAATCGCTTTCCATATCCAATAATCCATACCGTCGATATCTAAAGACAATAGATCAATTTCTCCATTAACACCAACATTTCGGATAACCTCATTAACATTCTCCGCAGTGATCCATGCCTGAGTAAATATCGGAGGCCAAAGAAATGTGTTTTTTTGTGATGCAAAATACGCTCTCCCCATCTCTACGTTGTCTAACCCTCCATCAAACAAAAAACCATTCCAACCATGATTAATAATAAGATTAGCCGTATTGCATTCTATGCCATTTCCCGCACATATTTCCATTGCTATCTTATTTGTAGTGCCAATCATTGAGAACAGGTATAATAAAATACCATCTTCTTCAAATTGTGAATGACATCTAAATCCGACTTCATCAAAAGTCGGCAACGGCCTTATTTTTTGTGCTAATATATCCTTGTACTGCTGCAATAACAATATTTGCATTCCCTGTGTAGTATAACTCATCTTCTCAGCTAATTCACGAAATGCATTCCCAAAAACAATTCCACCAAACCTTCCAATAGCTTTCTTTATTAATGACTTCATATAATCTCCTTATTATTAAACTATTATTGTTGCATTATCCGTGTCCTTTCGGCTAAAAAGTGCGGAAATACAAATTCTATTTGCTTCCAATCACTAACACTCCATACCAGCTATCAAATGATAGTTTCTTTTCTAAGCTTAACCATTCGAAAGAATCGATTATTTTTAAATTTGCAATATCTAAGAAATATTCAATTTCAGGCAGAAATAGGTATCTCATTTTATGTGTTTCATATATTTTTTCAACAGATAGAGTTTTTTTATCTTCTATAATAACTTCAAAGTTAACATCAACAATATTCTCATTTTCAATAAATTCTGGCTCGGTTATCCTTGCAACTTTTATTGAATTATCTTCAAGTCTCTTTATCTTCACAGACGGTTTATCCGATAAAACTGCGGGTCCATACCAAAAATCAAAAATAAAAATTCCTCCTTTTGAAAGATGTGACGATATGTTTTTAAATGTCTTCTCTAAATCTTCATTTTTAATAATATAGTTCATGACATGAAAAAGTGATATTATTACATCAAATTTTGAGTTGAGATCAAACTCTGTAGAACTGCAGCAAAAAAGCCCTTGATTTTGACCTAACTTCTTCTTTGCCTCATTTATCATATCTCGAGACAAATCAATTCCCGAAACCAAATAACCCATCTCTTTAAAAAACTTCAAGTGCTTTCCTGTTCCACATCCGATATCCAGAAGATTTTTACAATTAATGGGAGAAAATTTCTGTATCAGATCATTAATGTATTTAGCCTCATCTTTATAATCTTTTTCTTTATAAAGTAGATCATAATATTTTGAGTAGTTCTTTCCAAAAGTATTCATATCATCTATCACAATCAAAAATTATTAAGATTTATAAAAATAAATTATTGTATCGCAAATTTTACGTATATCTTCCCCTGACAATCCGCTGCCAGAAGGTAAATATAATCCACACTGGGTTAAATTGTCAGTAACAGGATAACTTCCTGAACAATCACAACCATATTTTTTTAAAGCTTCCTGCCTGTGCATGCCGCTAAAAAGCATTCTTGTATCTATTCCATTTTTTTTAAGAAATAACATCAGTTCATCTTTTGACTTACCAAGTTCCTTAGGATCGATAAGGATAGAATTCATCCAATGCACATTTAAAGACTCTTCTTCATCAACCTGAAAAATAATACCCTCATATTCTGATAAATAATCTTTATATAGTTTATTATTTTTTATCCTCAACTTTCTATAATAATCTCCCTTTTCAACCTGCGCAAGACCGATGGCTGCATGGAGATTGCTCATTCTATAATTAAAACCTATATCATCATGCAAATAATTCCTACTACCCGTTAATGGAAAGCATAGGTTTTTAAAGTACCTTGCCAGATTAGAAATTTCTTCAATATCTGTTATTACCATCCCTCCTTCACCAGTAGTGATGTTCTTATTTGCATAAAAACTAAAAGCAGCTATATCTGAAAAACTACCTGATTTTTTACCTTTATATTCTGCGCCATGTGCTTCAGCTGCATCCTCTATGATTAAGAGATTATGTTTTTTCGCAATATCAACTATTTTATCCATATTACACATATTCCCAAAAATATGCACCGGCATTATTGCTTTTGTCTTGGAATTGATTTTTGCTTCAATTTTATCAACATCTATGTTCCATGTGTGAGGATCAGCATCAATAAATACAGGTTTTGCACCCGTGTAGCATACAGCAAAAGCAGTTGATATCATTGTAAAATCCGGGATAATAACCTCATCCCCTGGTCCTATGCCACAGGATACCAGACAAATATGAAGAGCTGCTGTACCATTGCAAACAGCTACACCATATTTAACTCCACAATAATCTGCAAAGGATTTTTCAAATTCATCAACAAATTTACCTGATGAAGAAATCCATCCTGTGGAAACAGCTTCAGCTATATATTTAAGCTCATTACCTGAAAGTAATGGTTCGCAGACCGGTATAAATTTATTATTCATTATTTATTTTTAATTCCTCAATACTAATTCCCTTAAACCTTGTTTTGTCCTTATCACCAGTATACGGTCCCTGTTTGACTTCAAACATTTCAATTTCTTCCAAAACTTCAAAACCATGTCCACCTGATGATAAAAGAAGAACATCCCCTGCTTCAAGAATCTTACTTTCAATATACTTTCTATCTTCTGTATAAAAATCAACCCTTAGTTTGCCTCTTTTAATAAATAAAACTTCCTTTGTATATTGGACTTCTCTTTTTGCTTCATTATGGACGTGTGGTTCAATGATTTTTCCTGCCGGATGAGACATATATGCCAGCTGCTGCGAAAAATCATCAGGAGTAAAAAAGTGAACACCCTGTTTATTAAACAAACTGCGAACTATTATGGCAATTATTTCATCATTATTTTTTACATATTCTATCATTTTAACCCCTTAAAAAATCAATAATGTTTATTCCTTCTATCTTTAAATTTTCTATACTATATTCTTCATAAATCTTTTTTTTACAATTTGCAGATAACATTTCTGCTAAAGAGTGGTCTTTTATAATTCTAATTATTGAGTAAGCAAAACTTTCTGCAGTGTCTGCTATAAGAATATTAACTTCATTTTTAAGATTTAGTCCCTCAGCTCCAAGTGTTGTAGAGACTACTGGAACACCGCAAATACCGGCTTCCAATATTTTAAATCTGGTTCCTGACTCAAATTTTAAAGGGACCAATGAAACATCTGCATTGCAAAGATATGGCAAAACCGTATCCACCTTCCCTGTGATAGTAATAGAGTTATCATTTATATACTCCAATAATTTTTCTGATCCCTGACCGACAATGTAAAAATGAATTTCCGGAATACTTTTTTTGACAATTGGGTATACTTCTTCAATAACCCACCTTGCAGCATTGTCCATCGGACTATGGTAATGCCCAAATGTTCCTGCCAAGTATATGCAAGGGGTTTTGAAATTTATCGGTGGTGGCTGTTTTTCATACATCTCAACATCGATCACATTTGAGAATACTTTTATCTTGTTAAAATCCTTAGAAATAGATCTATAATAATCAGCATCAATTTCTGACACAGCCGTGGTAACATCCATAAACTCTACCCAGCTTTTTTCCACTGCTTCTATTGCTTTACCTCTTGTTTCAATTTCTTTTATTCTTGTAGGATCATTTTCTACATTCAGCTCTCTCAAAATACACCTGGACCAGATACTGTCGGTATCACAGACCATTTTAGTTCCAGGCAAAAAATCTTTTAAAGCTTTCATCATATCATGGGAAATATTCCCATATCCAAACCAGACAATATCTATCTGGTTTTTTATAACATAACTCTTAATAAATCGTACGTCCTCAACTGAATAATTATGTATTTCCCTTACAATAAAATTATATATTTTATTAAAAAACCTGAAAGGCAAATTAATACACTTGCCCAGAATCACATTTTTTATTCTAACCCTATAATTAGCTATTTTATTAAGTAAATTAGGCTTCCTTGCTGAAGGAGAATATTCAAATTTATGGCAAATGCTTCTGAAATAGTTCTCTGCATAAGCTTCTCCCAATGCTAGAAATGAGACTCTGGATATGACATGAAGCTCTGATATCACATTCAATGCCTTTATCGAATTAGTTATCCGTAAAGCCGGACCACCCGTAGCCGGATATTCTAAAATAGGTGTTGTAAAAAGAACTTTTTTCAACAGATACACTCCAATTTAATTTTTAAAATATATTAATTTTCTTGTTTCAGGATGAGAATCAAGAACTTCAACCTTTTTAAAAAACTTCTCTCCATTTTTAATAATGATATCAATGTTATAGTTGCTTTTATCATATTTATATAAATTCCTAAAAAAGGAAGGTTCCCCTATGATCATTGGATCATTTATATAAACAAACTCCAATAAAATACTTTTTTTTGTCATTTTCGATAATACTTTAAAAACTAAAGCTATATCCAAACCCATACCTAATATCAGATGTTGAAGTAACCCCAGACACATTACTAAATCACCCTGAAAACGATCAACTGGAGATAAAAAAAGAGGCACATCCAAAAAATTTCTATTGGCATATTCCGAACAATCAATCGATGTTCCATAATATTCCTTCGTCAAATCCTCAAAGGCTACAACCAGCGGAAGTATTGAGTTATTATTTTGTTTTGATAATCTGTAAATTGAATTAATACACGAATTGTCAATATCCAGTGCTATCACCCGCGCTCCCATCTTTTCTGCTAAAAATGAAAACCATCCGGTGTTTGCTCCTACATCAATTACCGAACCTGGTTTTTCATTTTTTAAAACTTTACAGACATTCTTCTGTTTGTTTCCCCAAGAATGAGTATTTGAATAATCAAAATGTTCCCCTTTCTCATCATAGAAGCTCGTATAACCGCTAGCAGGTGGAGTTACATCCAAACTAATAACAAATTTATGCATATCTTTTATAAAATCAATAAACATAGGTGCATTTTTGTTTTTATATGAATTTAAAAAGTTATTTATTTCATTATATTTATTTCTGTGAACTAATAAATTTTTTAAATATTTCTTTAAAGATCGTATTATTCCATTATGCTGAATATAATTTTCTTCATATGCTTCAATTAATTTAGGTTGAGAATTTCCCATATTACAAGCTTTTTCTGATAACATTGTTCTCGCCAGTGTATATTTTTTATTACTCATGGCAATTAAAGGAATTAACATGAATGGTAAAAACATCTTATCAATAACAACAAATCGCTTATCTTGAAACTTCAAATCCTCTAAGAGCCACTCCTCCTTAAATAAATCCTCTTTTTTTACTATTGATAAAAAATCAACAAACACGGGTTGCATATAATTAAAAAGAATATTAGAAGGCAGCGTATCCTTGATAGTTAATCCATACTTATCCAGCTCAATAAATAAATTAAGGTGAAATAAAACTGCATCCTTATACATATCGGGTGGCCATTCATAAGGATAAGTTATGGGATACTTAACATGGCGTAAACTTTTGTCTGTGTTGTTTAATTCTGTTTCAACAAGACCCAGCCCTTTAAGGTTATTGGTGTTATAAACTTTAAAAATTTCCATCGTCTGGACAATGTAGTCGGGATTAATCTGTCTTAGTATATAATCACCGCAATCAAAAACTTTTCCATTATTATCATATCCTGTTAATTGTTTCATCATCTAAATCCTATAACGTAAGAGGTGGCCAGTTGTTATTTCCATAAATCGGTTGTTTATTGAGAATTTTATCACAAATATAGTCCAGGGCTGGATTTTTTCCTGGTAACATTTCTTCATAACTCTGAATTTTAAAACATTGCTCCACACTGTTTAAATCATTTCCTTGAAAAGCTTCGAAATTTACTTGCGAATGATAATAATAAAGTAAATAATATTTCTTGCTTAGCTCTATGCGTCGTTTGATTTCTTCTTTTGTTTGTTCTTTGGAAGTTAACTGTTGAATCAAGCTAAAAAATTCATCTAAATTTCTCGGTTCATAAGTAAAACCCTTGTTGCTGTAATGGCAAGTAACACTGGAAATTACTGGTTTTCCACTCCAGGCCATTTCCATTGCTGTCGATGATGTATAGGTCAGTCCGATATCTATAATAGGAATAATATCATATGTTGAAACTTTAGTATCATAATTAAGAAACATAATATTATTATTTAACTTCAATCCTAAATTATTAATAATATTCTTTAATTTGTATTTTGAAGCTTCACTATTTTCCATAGACCAAAAACTCTCAGCTGGATGCGCCTTAATGATTAATTGATATTGGGGATTTGCATTAAAATATATAATTACAGCCTTTATCATATCAACTATTGAATCAAATATATTACTTTTTAAAAATACAACTGCATCAAAAGCTAAATTTACCGGAAAAAATACAACAGGTTTGCTCTTATCTATTTTATTATAAAACTCTTGAAATTCTGGGGAATTCTTATCAGTTTTTGGAAATGTCAAGCTATATGATACTTCATTTTTTATTCTTTTAGAAATAACCTCTTCTGCAAATCTATTTGTTTTTTCATCTAATTTTTGATTTTTAAAACTTTCCCAAGCCAACGTTGAATCATATGGTAAAATCATATCCTTTGCAATTATTAAAGAATTTTTCTTTTCTCCTAAAGAATATGAATAAAATGGGATACTGTACTCTTTTGCCACTTTAAAAGGTACACCCCATTTATAATAAAAAGGGATATTTGAGAATACAATGTCAGGTTTTACTTTATAAAAAATTCTTTCATATACATTCATGAGCCTTACAATATTATAAGCATGCATTCTAAATTGTTTTATGTATTCTGGTTCATCAATCATTTCTGGCATATTATTCATATTGCAGGTAATAATTGAACATTGACGGCCAATTTCATAGTTTTTATATTTATAAGTTCTATAATTATCAAGATTTAATTCACCTGCAATCCTTTCTGCTTCAAAATGATCTTTTGATATTAAATGATTTTCTAAATGTTCACATTTGATATTAAGTAAATTTTTTAATAACTTTTTTTCTATTGTATCGTAGCTCTTAACAAGCTTTCCCCTGTCTTCGTTATAAATACCACCATAAATTACGCATTCATCTTTATAAAAATTCTCTGTCAGTACAGATATTATTTCTGCTCCTCGTAATTTTAGTGCCATTAAAATGTAAATATCTATAATTCTTGGAAATATAACATGGTAATAACTTGGAATATGTAATATTTTGATACTTGGTTTTGATTTTTTATCTTTTAAATATTTGTTTAAATCTTTATATATATTTTTTATTAACTTGTCTTGATTTTTTGAAATTAAAAATTCCCCCATAAAGAAAATTCTTATAAATTTTTTTAACTTGCCTATATATTGCTTTACCTTGATAACTCTATTTTTACTCATCGTTGTCTCATTCTCTTATCAGCAGTATCACTAAAATAATCAGAATCAATGTTATCTTATATCTCCAAGAACATATCACAACTTATTGATTCATAAAATCCTGTATTTTAAGTACTTTAATTAGCAATAAATACCTACAACAATTTATCTAAACTTAATTTATATTTTTCCCATTGCCCTACATCAATCCATGATTTTTCAGAGACTGGGTAAACTCCTACTTTATAATTATTCTTCTTAAGATCTGATATTAAATCAGTTATATTATAAAATTTATTATCCGGAATAAATCTAAAAGTCTCAGGATTTAACAAATACATACCTGTATTTACGATAAAATCATATTCAGGTTTTTCATTTACCCTTTTTAATATCCCCCCGTTTTCAATTTCACAGACACCATAAGGTATGATATGGTGCTGCATTGAGCCAACAAGAGTCAGCGCAAAGTTATTTTCTTTATGAAAATCATACATTTTTGCATAATCTTCCTTTATTATAATATCGCAGTTTGATACAAAAAAAGGAGTATTGACTTTATTTTCTAATAATTTTAAGGCTCCGGCAGTTCCTAGTGGAGTATCTTCTTCAATAAATTCAAGGTTGTAGCTGCTTTTTTGTTCTTCAAAATATGCTTTTATGATTTTTGCTTTATGATTAATGGTAATATAGAAATTTTTCATCCCGAATTTAGCATAGTCATCCATTATTACTTCAATTATAGCTTTGTCATCAATAGGTATAAGCGGTTTAGGTAAAATTCGAGTAAATGGATCGAGCCTTGTTCCTTTACCTCCTGCCATTATAACAACAGGCAGATAAATTTGGGTAAAATCTTTTTTTTCTTCTTTGAAAATATCATCCCAAAATAATATTTTTACTATTTTTCTTTCTTTGTCAACGACTGGAATTGCTTCTATTTTCTCTGAAAATAAAATTTCTTTTGCTTTTACGATAGAATAATCTTTTTCAAAAAATATGGGATTTTTATCGCAGATATCATCTACTTTGCCTTTAATTCCTCCAGTTTTAATAATCCATCTTCTAATATTTCCGTCTGTCAGTGATCCATATAATCTATTTCCAATATCAACAACAAATAATATTTTACGTCCACCTTCGTCTATTAGCTTTATTGCTTTTTTTATAGATTCATCTTTTTGTATTAAATACTGTTCTACATCATTCACTAAAACCTTCTTTTAATAAAAATTTTACTCTTCATATTTATTCCTTCTAAAATATAAATTGATTTATTAAATTGCAGTCCAACCACCATCAATAATTAAATTTTGCCCTGTAATATATCTGGCTTCATCAGATAACAAAAAAGAAACTCCTGGAGCAATATCATCTGGCTTTCCCATTCTTTTCATAGGTACCTTTTTTTCATAAGCTTTAACAAAATTTTTGTGCTGTTGGTTAAAAATCCCCCCGGGGGAAACACAATTAATGCGAATACCCTGCGCTCCATATTTAGAAGCCAGATAGCGCGTAAAATTTATTAGTCCTCCTTTTATGGCAGAATAAGCAGCAGGTGGATTCATGTCAGTCCCTTCATATATCGTAAAATCATTTCCCACTACACCATAAGTTGATGCTATGTTTACTATCGAACCATTTTTCTGCTTTAGCATTATTTTTATTACCTCTTGACAACAAAAAAAGCAACTATTTAACTGCCAATTAACATTTGTACGCCAGGAATCAGGGTCAATATTCTCAAAACTGCTACCACCCCAGTCTTTTGTACGGGGATAAGCATTATTAACAAATCCGTCCAATTTTCCATATTTTTCCACAACCAATCTTATTGCTTCCTTTACGGAATTATCCTCAGTTACGTCACAATGTAAAAATAGATCTTCGTTTGTACCGGGTTGAATATCAAAGTTAATAGCAGTCGCTCCTTTCAATCTGATATCATGCAACATTGCTTTCCCCAATAAGCCACTACCACCGGTAACAATGATTACTTTGTTTTTCATAATATTTTTACATTAAGCAAATTTTTAAAGTTTTTAATGATTCTTCCAAACTATTCATAATCGTAATATTAGTATAAATATTTTCTAAAAAATAGCCCATTTGTAAATTATATGTATCCTGAAGTACGAAGTTTTCAGCCTGAAAAAGAGTATCGCCATCAGCGTTACACACACTAGCTTTCAATAAATCAACTATCCATGTCTGGTCTTCCATAACAATTTCTATAGTACGTTTAGGATCTCTCCTGTAGTAGTTTAATAGGATAGTGATATAAAAATTTTCATATTCCAAATTGTAATTTGCAACATCCATCGAGTCTATTTCAAGGCGTGATTTTTTCCCCTTGAAAGTATTTATTTTTTTTGGTTCTCCAAAAATCCATCGAATAAAATCCAATTCGTGAATAAGATCCAGATGAACACCCCCTCCTAGTACTTTTTTTGCGCTGTAAACATGTCTATAATCTTTCCCAGGTCGCCAATCTGGCAAATATGAGCCACAATAAGACTGAACTTCAATTACTTTAACCAAAGGTATTTTTTCTTTTAGCCAAAGCAAAACAGGGTGAAACCTTAAATTAAAAGCAGTATAGGTCTTTATATTATTCCTTTTTATTATACTTAGTAATTTTTCAACGTTTACAAAATCCATTAGAGGCGGTTTTTCAATGAAAAGCGGGACTTTTAGTTTTAGGACTTCAAGGATTGTATTATAGTGTTGATTTGTCGGATTACTTATAATTACGAAATCAATATTACTGGGTATATGCTCAATTGAGTATATATTAGTTACATCTTCTTTTTTGTCTGATTTCACACTTGAACGTAAAGCAATAATTTGTATATCTTGTTTCGTGTTTCGTAGTGCAAGAATATGCTTTTCAGCAATTAAACCTAATCCTATAATCAAAACTTTCATAATTTAATAAATTTGACTTTATAATTCAAAATCCAACAACCTTTTTTTTAAAAGAATTTCCATAAACATAAAATCGATAGGGTTGTCTATATCAAAGCAAATATGTGGCATAATATATATTAAAGATCTATCTGTAGTAGCTATTTCCCAACCCTCTTTAAAAAAAACTTTTTTGAATATATAAAAAGAGGCATTCATATCAAATACCTTTGGAGCATCTTGCCTCGATTTAATTTCACCCAAGTTCTTTACTACATACACATAACCATTGTCTTTCATCTCAACCATGTTAAAATATGGATTATGGCTAGCTGGACTAACAGAAAAAATATTTAAGGCATTATTATGTTTTTGCAGTTGAATGAGAGCGCATTCAAGGTCATTTAAGTTACGTAGCGGAGAGGTAACATCCATATCTATAATAAAATCATAATGTTTACAAAGTCTTTCTTCTTCAAAATTCATAAGATGCCTAATTGCACTAATTTTTCCTGCTGTATCACTAGCTAATTCTATAGGTCTTTGATAATTGCTTAACAATCCATATTTTGCAGCAATTGTTTGAATCTCTTCGCTATCTGTACTTAAAGAAAAATCAGCTTTATACTTTTCTGCAAATTGTAACCCCGTTTTGATTGTATAAGCAATAAGAGGTACACCATTTAAAGGTCTAATATTTTTATTCGTAATTCCCTTTGATCCACCTCTAGCACAAATTGTAATAAGTATATTCATTTATACCTTTGATATTTTAATAATTCATAGATTTCCATTATTTTCTTAAAAAACTATCTCAATTCATATTATCAAACAAGATATCTTATTTCCATATTTTTATGGAGTTAGTTATCTGCAATTAAGACTCTAAAACTAAAATATAAATTTTTTCAACTACTTTACCAGAGTATTTTGACCACAAAAACTTATTTTTGACCATTAAACAATATACACTTACCCTAAAAAATAGACATAAATTTTAGCTTACTATATTATATATAGATTATTATATATAGATTATTTTTATTATTGATATTAAACGCTTTTATAGAAATTGGTAAGAGTTGTAAAACCATTTGCTTATTTTAATGAAAAACTTTTTGACAATATTTTTACTTTAAGAATTTACGATGAAAACAATCAGAATCATAGCTAGATTAGATATCAAAGGACCTAATCTTGTTAAAGGAATACATTTAGAAGGACTTCGAGTTTTAGGAAAACCTGAAAATTTCGCAAAATATTATTATGAATGTGGAGCAGATGAATTAATTTATCAAGATGTTGTGGCAAGTTTGTATGATAGAAATAGCTTGAAAGATATAATTTCGAAAACAGCCAAAGAAATATCAATACCTTTAACAGTTGGAGGAGGATTAAGATCTATAGAAGATATTGATTTGGTTTTAAGAGCTGGAGCGGACAAAGTATCAATAAATACTGCAGCATTAAAAAATCCAGAAATTATCAAAGTGGCTTCCAGAAAATTTGGTTCTTCTACTATCTTGATAGCTATCGAAGCTATAAAACAAGCTAATGGCAGCTATCTCGCTTTTACAGATAACGGGCGCCAATATACTGGAATTGAAGTAATTGAATGGGCTAAAAAAGTTGAAGAATATGGAGCAGGCGAAATTATACTAACATCGGTAGATAATGAGGGTACAGGTTTAGGTTTTGATATAGAACTAACCAGAGCAGTTTCAGAATCAGTTTCGATTCCTGTAATAGCTCATGGAGGAGCAGGAAAAATAGAACATATTATTGAAATTATTAAAAATGGTAAAGCAGATGCTGTTGCTGTTGCATCAATATTACATTATAATTCCATAAAAAAGTTAATACAAAATATGGAGAATCGTACTGAAGGTAATGTAGAATTTTTAAATCACGGTAGGAATTTTTCTAAAATTGAAAGCACAGACATTGAAAAAATAAAAGAAAATTTAATAAAGAATTCTATCGAATGTAGAATTTAATATGTTAATTTTAAAAATAATGAATTTAAATAATGAAATTGTTATTATTGATTATAAGCTTGGAAATCTTTTCAGTATTTATGAAGCATGCCTAAAAGTAGGATTAAAACCAATAATTTCATCAGATATAAAAATTATTAAAAAAGCAAATGCTATAATCTTACCAGGTGTAGGTGCATTTGGTGATGCAATGATTAATTTAAAGAGATTAGATCTTATTTCTTTAATTAGGGAATTCGTTGAATCAGGTAAACCTATTATGGGTATTTGCTTAGGTATGCAAATCTTATTTGAGGAAAGTGAAGAATTCGGTGTTAATAAGGGACTTGGAATACTTAAAGGAAATATTACTAAATTTCCTTCTGAAAGAGATGGTATTAAAATAAAAATACCACAGGTAGGTTGGAATAAAATTCAAAAACCCAAAGGCTCTGACTGGTCTTTAACGCCGCTAATGAATATAAATCCTGGAAGTTTTATGTATTTTGTTCATTCTTTTTATGCAAACCCTTCTAATCATGAAGATATACTAACTTTAACATCGTATTATGATATTACTTATGCTTCATCTGTTTTTAGGAAAAATATATTTGCCTGTCAATTTCACCCTGAAAAAAGTGCCGCTGAAGGGTTGAAAATTTATTTAAATTACAAAAAACAGTTAAGTAAATGAAAGAAAAAAATGAATGAAAAATTAGAAACATTTTACGGATTACCGAAAGAAGTTAAATTTTGTAAAAGATGCGTAATGTCTAATCAGCGACCAACATCGGCTGTTGAATTTAAACATACGATAAATTCAAAAAAGACCACATTAAGAATTGATAATAGTGGTATTTGCGAAGCCTGTAAAACAGCTGAAATAAAAGAAGGTATCAATTGGGAAAAAAGAGAAGATGAGCTAATCCAATTGCTGGATAAATATAGAAGAAACGATGGATACTATGATTGCATAATACCGGGCAGCGGAGGTAAAGATAGTGCTTTTCAAGCACATATTTTAAAATATAAATATGGAATGAATCCTTTAACTGTAACTTGGCCTCCCATTTTATATACAGATTATGGCTATGAAAACTGGAAAAATTGGATAGATATAGGAGGATTTGACAATATTTCATTCAGAAGAAATGGTAAGGTAATGAAACTGCTGACTAGATTATCCATTGAAAATTTATTTCATCCTTTCCAGACTTTTATACTTGGGCAGAAAAATTTAGCTCCAAAAATTGCGTTAAAATATAAAATACCTTTAATCTTTTATGGAGAAAATGAGGCTGAGTACGGGAATCCTATTGCCGATAATATGACTTCATTGCGAGATAAATCGTATTTTACTTATTCACACTTAGATGAAATATTTCTTGGAGGCGTTTCTGTTAAAGAGTTAATTGAAAAATATAATTTAAAATTAACAGATATAATGAGTTTTTTACCTGCGTCTGAAAGTGATTTTAAAGAAAATAACATTGAAGTTCATTATTTAGGATACTATTTAAAATGGACACCCCAGGAGAGCTATTATTATGCTGTTGAAAATACCGGATTTAAAGCTAGACCTTTTAGAACTCAGGGAACATACAGTAAATATAACAGTATAGATGACAAAATAGATGACTTGCATTATTATACGACTTTTATAAAATTTGGAATAGGACGGGCTACCTCTGATGCTTCACAGGAGATTAGAAATCATCATTTAACCCGTGAAGAAGGAATAGCACTTGTTAAAAGATTTGATGGAGAATTTCCGGATAAATATTTTAATGAAATAATGGAATATATTGAAATGAGACAAGACTATTTTCATGAATTAACTGATAAATTCAGATCTCCACATTTATGGGCAAAGGTTAATGATAAATGGAGGCTAAGACATACAGTAAATCAAGACGGTGTTGATGATTGAATATCATAAAACCTCTTTTTAAGTATATTGTTGAGATCTATCGTTTTTAACTTGCCTATAATTATTTCTGTCGCACCTCCTTGCCAATATGGATTATTAACCTTTTTAAGTGCTTTTTGAAATTTAACATCATAAGCCTTACTTATAGCGTTAACAATATCTTTTTCTTTTGGATAACAATCAATTACACTAGCAGCTTTTATCCTGCCGCTTTGCCTGTCTCCAATATTAATTGTCGCTTTTTTAAAGGAAGGCATTTCAATTATTCCTGAAGATGAATTACCTACCATGGCATCAACAAATTGAAGAGTCGACAAATACCTAAGATGCCCTAATGAAGTAAAAACTACTGAACGGTCAGGATTTTTAAATACAAAGTTTTCAATTAACTCATTAATTATTCTGCCGCCCGTATCAGCATTACCTTTTGTAAAAATAATTTTAATATCTTTAAATCTATTTAAAGCTCTAAGTACCTCGGTAATGTGTTTAATTGAGGTCTCTTTTTCTAGTGTTACAGGATGAAATGTAAAAATAATATTTTTTTTACCAAAATTGAAGTTCAATTCTTTTTCTAATTGTTTTTTTGTCAGTAGTTTTAAATTTATTAAATTATCAAGCCCAATTGCTCCAACATTAAAAACTGCCTTAGGGGTTTCTCCTAATTGAATAACTCTTTTACGATAAAATTCTGTTGATGTAAAATGCATATGAGACATTTTAGTTATTGCATGTCTCATCGGCTCGTCCATTACCCCTTCTGTACTTTCACCTCCATGCAAGTGGGCCACTGGTATTCTGCTGATCATCGCAGCAGAAACACTGGAAAACAACTCAAACCTGTCACCTAAGCCAATTATTAAATCAGGTTTTAATCTTGCGAAAGCTTCCGAAAAGGAAATCATCCCAAGCCCCATTGCTTTAGAAATTCCAACAGGGGTATCAGAGGAAAGTAAAATTTCTATTTTTTCATCAATTTCAAGACCGTCTTTCTCGATCTCTTTATATGTCAAACCAAATTCCGGTGATAGATGCATACCCGTTGCAATTATCTTTACTTCAAAGAAAATATCTTCTAGCATCTTAAAAATTAATGGTTTCAGTAAACCATATTCAGCTCTGGTTCCAGTTATAAAACAGACTTTCATAATACTATCCATTCGTCAATTTCAAAATCTTTTTTTGCAATTTTGCCAATAACTTCATACCATTTCATTGGTGAAATCCCTGTTCCAGGTCTTTTAGCAGCTATGTTTTCTTCACTAAATATCTCACCTTTTTTAATGGGTTTGCTTGCTACTATGCTCTTCCTGACAACATTTATATTCTTCTTTTCAGATTTGGAGGGTTTCTTAATTCCATCTCCCAATGCTTTTTCAATGTTTCTAATACCACTAACCATAGCCTTTAGTTCGCTAGGTTCCAAAGAAGCTTTATGGTCTGGTCCTTTCATGTTTTTATCTAATGTAAAATGCTTCTCAATTACTTCAGCTCCTAAAGCAACAGCGGCAATTGGCACTTCGATTCCTAATGTATGGTCAGAATATCCTACCTTAACTCCAAATGCTCTTTTAATTGTAGCCATTGCATTTAGGTTTACATCTTCATATGGTGTAGGATATTCCGTATTACAATGCAAAACAGTAATATCATCCTTTTCTGTACCTGAGCTAATAAGCGCATCAAGCGCATTTTTAATTTCACCAAGGTCTGCCATACCGGTTGAAAGGATAATTCTTTTTTTTAGTTTCCCGATTTTTTCAAGGTAAGGTAAATTTACAATTTCTCCAGATGGAATTTTAATTATTTTAAGACCAAGATCAACAAGTAAATCTATGCTATCAAGATCAAATGGTGACGAAAGAAATATAATTCCTCTTTTAATGCAATAATTGATTAGTTCTTTATGTTTTTTAACATCAAACTCTAATTGTTTAATCATATTAAATTGTGTTTCATCTTCACCGGAAGTTTCTTTTTGATATGCAGCTTTTTCAGTTTTAAACCTGACTAATTTTTCAGCAGTAAAAGTTTGAAATTTAACTGCATCTGCACCGCAGTCTTTTGCTACATCAATTAGTTTTTTAGCTATCTTGGTTGAACCGTTATGGTTCACGCCGACTTCTGCAATTATTAATGTTTCACTCATAAATTCTCTTTATTGGTATTCCGGCATATTTACCGGATTCCAAACAATCCTTTGTTATTACTGCGCCTGCTCCAATTATACAATTTTCAGCTATTGTTTTATATTGAATTACAGTAGATCCTATGCCTATAAGTGAATTGCTTCCTATTTGAACTCCCCCGCTTAAAGTTACCCCAGGAGCTATATGAACAAAATCACCGATTTCACAGTCATGGTCTATAGAACTTCTAGTATTTATTATAGAAAAATTACCAATACTTGTCCCTGAATTAATAACAACACCGTCCATTATCACTGTTCCTTCTCCAATAGACACATCTTCATTTACTATTGCATAAGGTGATAAGATTGAAGGAAAAGTAAATCCTTTTTTTATATAGTTATTAACAATTTTATGTCTAATTTTAAAATTTTCTAAAACTCCTATACCGATTGCTGCCATTGAAACATTATAATTATTAATCTCTTCATCAGTTCCTATATATTCTATTCCCAATATAGGACCTTGATTTTTAATGTCAGTATATCCAATGATTTTATATTTTCCGATTTTTTTTAGGACAGAAATAACTACCTTCGCATGGCCTCCCCCACCAATTACAATTATTTCTTCCATATTATAAAACCTCTAAAATCCTATCAATATCTCGCTTTTTTAAATTTACAGAGCAGGGTATATTTAATGTTTTATCTAATAATTCTAAAGCTTTTTCAATCTTATAATTCTGACAATCTTTATATGGTTTTTGGAGATGATTAAGATACCAGACTGGTCTTGTTTGAATTTTTTGGCTAGATAAATAGCTCATTAATTCTTCTCTGTCTTTTTTATATGTATTTTTATCGACTTGAAGTGAATACATCCAATAATTATTTTCAGCATATTCGGGCACTCCCGACAAATGCAGCCCTGGGATTTGGTCAATGTTTTTTTTGTAAAATTCATAATTCTTTTTCTTTATCTTTAAATAATTCGGCAGCCGTTCTAATTGAGCCACACCTATAGCCGCCTGGATATTCGTCAATCTATAATTATAACCAATTTCATTATGAATATATCTTACTTCATCATCTTTTGCTTGAGTAGTTAAATATTTGGCTCTTTTTGCATATTCTTCATTATCAGTCAAAATTATTCCACCCCCGCCAGTGGTTATTATTTTATTTCCATTAAAAGAAAGGCATCCTAATTCCCCTATAGTACCTGTGTGTTTAGTGCTAAAATTACCCTTAATATATCTTGTTCCAATACTTTCGGATGCATCTTCTATGATTTTAATATTTCTTTCTTTGCACACCTCATCTAGCTCGTCTAACCAGACAGCATTGCCAAGAACATGAATAGGTATGATAGCAGAAATTCGTCTGCCTGTCTTTCTGTTAACTGTAATTGGTGTTTTTTGATTAGTGATTTTTAATTTTTTATTTTTTTGCAGGGTGTTTTCAATTGCTGCTTCATTATTAACTAACTTAGTTTCATTACGAATGAATTCAATTGTTTTTCTGATATCAAGATTATAATATTTATCCGCATCCATGAATATTGGATGAGCTTTGCAATATTTTACTGCATTGATTGGCGCAATGAAAGTTAGCGTTGGAACCAATACTTCATCATTTGGTTGTACGCCAGCTAAAATTAATGATATATGTAAGGCTGAAGTTCCATTTACACATGCAATAGCATATTTTGCACCTGTGTATTCTGCAATCTTTTTTTCAAAAAGTTCCACATATTTCCCGGTAGAAGATACCCACCCAGTGTCCAAACATTCTTTAACATATTTCCACTCATTTCCTTGAATAGATGGAACTGATAATTGAATAACATCAGACATTATAAATACCAGCTTTATATTGTTTTAAATTTTCTTTGTTTGAAAACCACTGAATTGTTTCTTTCAAACCTTTTTCAAGTGAATAATTTTGTTTCCAATTTGTCAATTCTCTCAGCTTTTTGTTAGAACCAAAAAGTCTTTGGACTTCACTTTTCTCAGGCCTGAATCTTTCGGGATCATGGATAATTTTTGCTTTTGGATTTATGATATCTATTATTACTTGAGCAAGACTATCTATAGAAATTTCAGATTGAGTTGCAATATTGATTTTTTCTCCAATCGTTTTTTCTGATTTTGCAATTTCAATAAAACCATTTACTGTATCATTTACGAAAACAAAATCACGTGTAGGGATATGATTTCCTATTTTAATTTCCTTATAGTCGCTTAGCAATTGAGTTATGATTGTGGGAATTATTGCTCTTGCAGATTGCCGCGGTCCATAAGTATTAAAAGGACGGACAATTGTTACGGGAAGTTCAAATGACCGATAAAAAGCTTCCGTTAAACTATCAGCACCTATTTTAGTTGCACTATAGGGAGACTGACCCTGCTGGGGATGTTCTTCTGTTATAGGTATAAATTGAGCAGTTCCATAAACTTCTGAAGTTGAAGTTATCAAAACACGCTTGACATCAAGTTGAAGTGCTGCTTGCAGTATATTTAAAGTGCCTTTAATATTTGTATCAACGTAACTATCCGGCGAGTGATAACTAAAAGGAATTCCAATTAATGCTGCAAGATGAAAAACACTATCACAACCTTGTATAGCTGTCCTTACCCCATTTGGATCTCTGATATCACCGGTAAAAACTTCAATTTCATTTAATACATTTTTTTCTAAAGTATCAAGCCATCCCCAAGAATTGAAAGAATTATAATATACAAATGCTTTTACATTATATCCTTCTTTTAATAATCTTTCAGTTAGATGGCTTCCAATAAAGCCATCTGCTCCTGTAACCAATATTTTTCCCATAGAAACTCTCTTAAAAAATACTTTTAATAATTGTAAATTATTTTCTTAATAATTGACAATCTTCATCGCTGAAATTATTTATTCTTCTCTTAATTGTTTAAAATCTTCTATATTAAATATTTAAGATTATAATATAAACATAAATAATTTAGCTCTGGCGAAAACCTCTAAATTTAGTATCATTCTCTAAATAGAGCTTTTTTGCTTGATTGATCACATCGTACTTTTTTTTATTAAAATAATTCTGTATCAACTTTTTATTTGCCTCTAAAAGAGCTTTATGAAATTCCTCATCAGTCATATCAGTAAAATTAATTGCTAATAAATCTGAATTTTTATGTTTGTTTTCATAAAAGTCTTCACAATCTTTTAAAAGCCCTTTTTCTATAGCATAATAATATAAGGGTGAACCAGGATAAGGTGTTACAGGACGAATTGTCCTCATTTGAGCACCATCATCATATTTAAGCAAAAAGTCCACACCTTTTTTCAAAGTTTCTTTATTATCCCCAATATTACCAAAAATAATATTAAAACCTGGACTTATGCCAGAATCTAATGTTGCATTTATACCTTTAATTATTTGATTAGTTGTTAATGCCTTGTTCATATTCTTCAATACCTTATCATCCATTGCTTCTATACCATAATTAATAAAGACACAACCGGCTTCTTTCATTAATTGTAATAATTCTGGTTTAGCATAGTTTAATCTCCCATTGCAGTCCCATCTTATATTAAGTTTGGATTTGATAAAAGATTTGCATAAAATTTCCGTTCTATCCAATGATGACATTAAGAGCTCATCTGAAAATGCGATGTAATTAATACCATAATCAAGTTTTAGAAATTGAATTTCTTCTATTATGTTTTCACTACTTCTTGGTCTAAAACCTTTATCCATTCGATAACAAAAATTACATTTAAATTTACAACCTCTACCCGATAAAACACTTATAACAAAATCTGCATTTGTTGTATGAGGCATTCTTAAAAGCCTGTAATAAGATACTGGAAATAAATTATATGCAGGAAAAGGTATTTCATCAATATCTTCTATCAAGGGACGTCTTTCATTAATAACAACTTTATTGCCATCACGATAAGCTATACCTTTAATATTTTTTAAAGTTTTATGATTTACAATAGCATCAACAACTTCAACAATTGTCAGTTCTCCTTCACCAATAACAACAATATCAGCATTAGTTTTTTTAATGAAAAACTCCGGTTCTGGAGAAGGACCGTGGCCCCCCACAATATAAAGCGGTCTATTCTTAGATTTATTTATGGCTTCTGAGATTTTTATTATTTTAGCATATTGATAATATCCTGCTATTACGCTAACACCAATGACATCGAATTTATTATTATTTAAAAATTCTGTAAGATGTTCATCCGGGAAATGGTGCATGTCTTGATTATATATCTCCACATCAATTCCTTTTTTTAAAAGTATTGATGCAATATATGCAAGACCTTGGGGAAACCAACTTATATAAGAATCATTATCATAAACTACAAGCAAAACCCTCATTATTCCAGTTCTCCTTTAAAACACCTTAGAAAAATAAATTTAATTCCATTATAGAATATTCTAACAACTTAGTACTATCGCTTTTAATATAAAAACTCCTCTATATGAATAATTCATTAAGCACATAATTTATATAGGACCTTTGTTGTAAGGAGTCAACAAAAAAGTATCATAATAATATCACTTTTTAGATATTCAACAATGTGAAGAGGTAACAGATATTTCCAATCTATTGCTATTATATTTGTTATTTTTTTTTTGAGTAATATATTTTATAAAACCATTTTTCAAGGCCCCATAATCAATAAAAAATATATTATTTTCATTACAATACTTGATTATCCCCATATTCCATTTTTCTCGTAAACCTACATCTTCAAATGTAGACACGCAACCTATTAAATTTCTATAATTTTCATTAACATGTTTAATAATTTCATAACCTCTTTTTGTAGAACATAAAAATAATATTTTTTCCAAATTTACATCCTTACTAATCTAATTTCCTAATAGATATGATATAAACCCCAAAAGCTGGACACAAACTTATCTAAGTTAAAACCTGCTGTCAATTAGTATTCATATTTTTTTATTAGCATAAGTATTATTAATAATCCATCAACTTAATATCAGCAGATTTCATATAGAAAACCCCACCGTATGAATAATGTTTAGCTGACCCCTCACCATCTGGTAAAATGTTAAAAGTTAGAACATCGTTTAAAATATCTACATAAATTTCTTCGTTCTCATAAAGCTGTAGTGAAATATGATATCTTCCTGGCATCAAAGGTACATCTCCTAATTCAAAAATTATTGTTCCTTCATCTATAGCCCCAAAAAGTTTATTAATCTGCCGGCTGGTAATATACGTAACAATTTCTCCAAATCCATTTTTAATAGTTAAACCAAATACGGGATCGTATATTTTTCTAGAAGCTTTAAATTTAAAACATACTTTAAAAGAAGTACCCATAAATAATTCATATGCAATTTTCCCTTCATATGTTTCAATCCAACCCTCTCTTATTGCTTTCATTGGTGAATAAGTTTTATTTCTCGCAAAATCGCTGAAATCAACTTTGCCTGTTCGAAATATATTATTGCCTAACATATAATGTTCTAAAACTTTCCTAGCTTTCCCTTTTAGAATTATCTTCCCTTCTTCTAATAAAAATACCTCTTCGCAAAGACTTTTTACTGCCCCCATATTATGGCTGACAAATAAAATTGTTCTTCCTTCTTTTTTTGAAACATCATCCATTTTACCTAGGCACTTTTTTTGAAATTCTGCATCACCAACTGCCAGGACCTCATCGATTATTAGTATTTCAGTTTCTAAATGTGCTGCAACTGCAAAAGCAAGCCTGACATACATACCAGAAGAATATCTTTTTACTGGAGTATCTAAAAATTTTTCCACTCCCGAAAAATCAACTATTTCATCCATTTTTTTTAATATTTCTTTTTTTGACATGCCTAATATTGCACCATTAAGCATAATATTCTCTTTGCCTGTAAGTTCGTTATGAAATCCTGTCCCTACTTCCAAGAGACTGGCTATTTTACCCTTTATTTTTATTTTACCTTCTGTAGGTTCTGTAATTTTTGATAATAATTTTAATAAGGTAGACTTACCAGCCCCATTTCTACCAATAATTCCTATTCTATCTCCCTGGCTAACTTCAAAATCAATATTTCTTAGTGCCCAAAATTCCTCTTTTTTGGGAAGAGCTTCACCTTTCCCTATTACTTTTTTTATAGCCTTTTTTGCCGTATTAGCCATAATATCTCTTAATGCAGTATATCTTTCCTGCTGGTGAGAAATAATATACTTTTTTCCTAAATTTTCTACTTTTATAACAATTCCCATAATTAAATCCTGTCTGCGAAAGTTTTTTCAGTTTTTCTAAAATACAAAAAACCACAAATGGCAATAAGAAAAGTTAATAAGATTGATAGAATGAATCCGGGCCAGTAAAAACTAACACCCTTGCCTATTATTGCCCATCTGAAGCCATCTATTACACCGACCATTGGATTTATTGAATAAAGAAATCTCCATTTATCCGGAACAACGCTGCTGCTAAAACCTACGGGTGAAATATACATACCAAACTGGACGATAAAAGGTATTACATATCTGACATCTCTGTATTTTACATTTAGGGCGGAAAATAAGAAACTCATACCTAACGATAATATTATAGAAAGAAGTAAAAATAGGGGGATGAAAACCATCTTCCAGTTTGGAACAAACCTGTATATAGCCATTGTTATGGCAAGTAAAACAAATGATATACCAAAATCAGTAAGAGATACAATTATTGTACTTGAAGGAATTATTATTCTTGGAAAATAAATTTTAGAAATCATACTTTGATTTGAAATCAAACTGTTTGATGCGTCCGATAAAGCGGTGGAAAAAAATTGCCAGGGAAGAAGCGCAGTAAAAACAAGTATTGGATAGGGAGCATTATCAGAGGGAAGCTTGGCAATTCTTCCAAATATAATAGTAAAAACAAGCATTGTAAGCAGAGGCTTTATAACAGACCAAGCAATACCAATGACTGTTTGTTTATATCTTACCAGAATATCGCGCCAGGATAAAAAGTAAAAAAGCTCTCTATATCTCCATAAATCTGCCCAGTAATGTTTCTCAGATTTGCCAGCTTCAATAATCTCAAATCCTTCATCTTCGCTATTATTCATTTTTTTTTTAACTTTTAACATTTTCCTTATACCGTTTTTTTGTTTATGCTGGTTCTTTATTAGCGCATCTAAAATAGTAATTGCATACTTTTTATAAGCACAAATTTGGAAAGCTAAATTTCATTTTGGCGTAGTTGCATCTGTAAAATGAAACTGCCTCGAGCATATTTTATTTTTTAAGGCATAATTTACTAGCGTATCTCCGAGAGTCGGATCATTTTCATTATCAAGAATACAACTATAAATAATTCTTTTTATTGGCTTAAAATTGATAATATGCCTTATTACCTTTTTAATAATTTTCTTAAAATTAACTTTCTTAGTTTGCTGAAAAGGTACAGAATAATATTTTTGTATAATAATCTTGAAATCCATTTGTTCAAGCATCTCTTTAATTTCATTCATTGTGTATTCGCGCCAATGTAATCCAACGATACTATTATCGTTTGGATTTAATTGATTAAAGAAATCTATTATAGGATTATGAATGGATTCTCCCCTTAGTAACTTTAAACGATTTTCCAATTTTGCAATATTTGGAAGGGAAAGATATAAAAGCCCATTTAATTTTAATATTCGATTTATTTCCTTCAACACAGGCAAGGGATTAAAATTGAGATGTTCTAATACTTCACACATAATAACCAAATCATACTCACTATCATTAAATGGTAATTTATAATCCCTAAGGTTAGATTCGATATAACTAATTTTATATTTCTGGAATTTTGTTTGCAAATTTTTACACGAAACAAACTCTTTAATATCGGTTACTGTAACATTGAATCCTAATTCAGATAAGGCTACGCTAATTATACCCAAAAAAGGTCCAATTTCTAGAACTTTTATGGAATCAGCTCTTGCTTTATTAAAGTAACCTACTAAATCACTTAATGTCCTTATATAGGAATCCCTTAAGAATAGCAAATAGCGATATTCGTCATCCGCGTCACCAAATCCTAAAAGGTCTATCGGTTCGTTTTTATACTCTGAAATTATTTTATCTACGAGATTTTCTAAAGTTATTTTATCTCGTATCTTTTCAACATCAACCATATCATGATTTTTATTCATCTTTTCACTATTTGCTATCATATCTACCTTTTCATTATAAAAAATTATACATTACCCTAAAACACTTTTTTATCTAAAGTATGATAACATACTATCAAACTGCTATGCAATCAACAGATAATTCTCGATATTGCAATATGCTGGGATATTCCTGTTGCATGCAAGAATAAAACACAGGTAAGCGTATTTGAAGCTATTAAGGCTGCATCAGGTAGGTTTCCCTTCAATATAGCCAGGATTGATTCTGATAATTTAAGATGATTAATTGCTGAAATTCTGGAATCTTTAGATAAAAGTAAATTATTTGAGTTAAATTATGACCACAGTTCCATCTTTGGATAGATTTTAAAAATATATTTAGCAACTTTCTTGCCAAAAATATTATTGATTAAAATTGGAATACAGGCTTTTATCGTTCTTTTCCTTACAAAAAAATTTGATATCTTTGACAATCTTTCAACTTCTAAATCTTTAAAAGCATTTTTTGGCATTTCCTGATATAAGCAGCTATTTTCATAGATACTTGAATTTTCAAATTCGAATTCAGTTTTTATTAGATTTTTTATATCATTAATGTTTAAATTTTTTAAAAGTAACTTATGCAATTTATTTTTTAGCATAAAATTTTCTCTTTCATCATTATTTAAAAGAGGTTTTTGCATTACAATGCATGAATCTTTAAGAGGATCAGAACCATCAGGATACTGCAGGTCAACGTCCTGCCTGTATACTTCAAGCTTTTTAAAACCAATATAATCACACAATGCGGAAAATCCGTCAGGATAATATCTAAACGTGTCAATTGGAAATCTATGTTCAATTCCGGAAGAAGGAGCTATAATACATGCAATTCCACCATCTTTTAGAATCCTTCCGATCTCAAGTGCTGTTATCCAGAAATAAGATATATGCTCAAATGCCTGGTTTGAAATGACAACATCAAAAGAATTTGTTTCAACTTCCACCCAATCGTATGGATCTTTAACAACTATATCTACATTTTCTCCGGCTTCTATATCCAGTCCTTTATAGATCCATTTGGGTTTATCAAATAGAAACCTATGGTTAACCTGAGACTCAATTGATTGGCTTCCTATATCAAGAATTGACAGAGGTTCATTTTCATATTGAAATAAATACTTCTCAACGAATACCCTCATTTTGTCAAATGCTGACTGATGCATTTAGCCTTGCCTTTCTGCTTTCCTGCCAGTATAAGCCTAGTGTTAACGATATAAGCATTGAAATAGGCACTATTAAAAACTATTTCTTAATTTTTCCTTGAAATATTTAAAATATACCAATCAATTGCTTTTTTAAGCCCTTCATCAAAAGACATTTTTGCTTTAAACCCAAATTCAGTATATGCTTTTGATGTATCAAGACACCTTCTCGGTTGGCCATCTGGCTTTGTTGTGTCCCATATAATTTTACCTTCAAACCCAATTATTTCGCTTATTTTCACTGCTAGATTTTTTATGGATATTTCAAATCCTGCACCAATATTAACCGGGTCAGATTTATCATATTTTTCTGAAGCAAGTACAAGGGCTTCTGCACAATCTTCAACATATAAAAACTCTCTAGTAGCTTTACCCGTACCCCATACTATTGCTTCCTTATCATTATTTATCTTGGCTTCATAGAATTTTTTTATAAGTGCAGGTATTACATGAGAAGATTTTGGATCAAAATTATCACCCGGACCATATAGATTTACAGGAAGTAAAAATATTGAGTTGAAACCATATTGCTGCCTGTATGCCTGGGATTGCACCAGGAGCATCTTCTTTGCCAGCCCATAAGGTGCATTAGTTTCTTCTGGATATCCATTCCATAAGTTTTCTTCCTTGAAAGGAACAGGTGTATATTTAGGATAAGCACAAATTGTTCCCAATGCAACAAATTTCTCAATATTATTTAACCTAGCTTGCTCAATTAATTGAATTCCCATGATAAGATTATCATAAAAAAAGCTTCCTGGATTTTCTCTATTTGCTCCAATTCCTCCAACAACTGCAGCAAGATGAATAACAATATCAGCATTTGCGTCTTTATACATTCTCTTAATTGCACTTAAATTTCTAAGATCATATTTTTCAATTAAAGGAATAAAAATATCCTTGCACTCTCGTTTTTTGAGCTTATCTACAACAAATTTTCCTAAAAAACCTGCTCCCCCTGTTACAATAATCTTTTTATTTTTTAAATTAATCATACAGTTATCCTTTTAATTTATAACCAGTAAAATATCCAAATTATATTAACAGGAAAAAAATTTTCTTACAACTTAATCACAATTAATCACAATTAAGGTTAAATTTAAGATATTTCAAAATATTATTAAAAAATTTTTCAAAGTCCCCTCTTTTTAATTCATCTGAACCAGCATAATTAGGTGATACGACATACTCTGAACCTTTTTCATAAAGTTCTAAAAGATAATTCTGGGCAGGCATTGGATCTATCCACCAATGGCTGCAATTAAAACATTCACACAAATTCAGGATTTCAAAAGAATTTGAATTTATGGTATGAACATTATCAATGATTCTAGATTTTCCATTACAAATAGGACAACCAGCCTTTTCTTTTAGATATTTTTTATTAAGGGTATCCATCTGTAATAATAACTAAGATTTATTATTGGTAATTGTATTTTTATTAATAACCAGGCCTTTATTATAATTTAAACTATATATAATTTTACTATTTTCCTGCCAATAAAGGCCAATAGACATAGATACGACCATTGATACGCAAATCATAACAGTTGTTGCAGAAAAATAATTCTCAGTAAAGGATAAAACAAACAAAGCAATTATGCCTCCCACACCAGACAGGTATGCTTTTTTAGCAAAGGAATTTGTTGAATTATTATAAGCTCTAATTAAAATAATTAAACAAAAAATCCAGAACAAAATCAAAAGAGATAGACCCAATAAACCTGTTTCTGTCAGGAATTGTAAATAAGAATTATGGGAGTGTGCAGCACTATTAATAAAAATCGAATCGAGATAAAAATTAAAAAAACCGGCTATTCCTCTTAATCTATCATAATTAGAGATATCATTATATCTTCCAAAACCAATCCCGAGTAATGGGCTTTGCGAAAATAAAAACCATGCTTTTCTCCACAGGTCCAACCTGGTAACTGCAGTAGCAGCCTTGAAATCAAATATTTGTAAAATTCTTTTATAAATACCTGTTAAGAAAACAAAAGCGAGGGAGGGTACTAATATAAATATTATTGATATAAAAAATTTTTTTATAGACCTATAATTAAACCATAAAACAAAAACAACAGCTACAAAAAACCCTATATAACCACCTCTGTTTTTTGTTAAAAATAGACCTATAGCACAAAATAACAGAATAAAACAATACATAAGTTTCTGTTTAATGTTTTTTTCTTTTAAGAAAAAGACCAGAGCAAAAATGCTTGCCATTACATATACAGAACCAGTAGCATTATGAGCAAAGTTTAACGCACGAAAATAGGTACCTGCATAAGGATCTTTTAAAACCATTAAAGGCTGGATATTTAAAAAATATTCTATGATTCCATAAATTGAGAATAAGGTAAATATCGTAAAAATGAATTTGAAATAAATTGAAAGAACTTCCTGATATTTAAAAAATGGAATTGAATAAACAAAAAATAGAATATAACAAAAAAAGAAATTACCGTCATATCTTAAAAAGCTGTAAGATAAAAAATTTGAGAGAGACTGGCCAGAAAAAAAATAACTGAAAATAAGATATATAAAAATTATTATTAAAATCGTTATAATTTCATAATGATATGTTGATATGTTTCTATTTATAAAAAAATAAATAATTCCTAGAATAATCAATAATATAATTGATGTAATCTGCAAATATGGAAATTTGTTTACAAGCAAAAACAATGCCGGTAATGCAAGTATAAAGTAAAATTTTTTATTTAACATAATCCATGCATTCTTCATATTTATCAATTACTATAGAACCCGGTCCCAGTATTTTCTTTTCTAATTAATGTTGCATCTATCCCTATTTTCACTCTTCCGCCAGCGTTAAGATTTTACTAAAAGATTATATTTATTTAAAACATAATCCTTAAATTTCTTTTTAAATACTTTCTTATCGAACTTTAAAGCATTGCTCCTTATTGTTTTTGGATCAAATTGACTCTCAGACTTTAAAAAACTTTTTATTGAATCAATTAAAGAATCTATGGAATTATCGTGAAAAAAAATCCCGGAGACACCTTCATTGATTGTCTCCAATGCACCCCCTGCAGCAAAAGCTATCACAGGTCTTCCTGATGCCTGTGCTTCAACAGGTGCAATCCCAAAATCTTCACTGCCCGGAAAAATAAAAGCTCTGCATTTACCATAAAGCTCAATTAACTCACTTTCATCAACTCTGCCTAAAAGCTGGATATTTTTATTTTCTATTAAAGATTCGAGTTTCTCTTTGTAAGGTCCTGTTCCAACTATTTTTAATTTTAACTTTAATTTATTAAAGACACTTATTACCAGGTCTATGTTTTTGTAAGAATTCAATCTTGAGACTATAAGAAAATAATCTTCTAAGGAATTAAAAATTTTAAATTTACTTATATCAACAGGCGGATAAATATAATCCGCATCTACTCCATATGCCTTTTTTATTCTCTCTTTTATATTCTTCGAAATTGCTATAAAATAATCAACTCCAGCATTGGTTTTGAGATCCCAATTGCGAAGTCTTTTAATAAATAATGGAAGACTCTTTTTAAATATGAAATTTAGCTCTTCTTTTTCAACATAATTTTCATAATCCCAAACAAATCTCATTGGAGTATAGCAATAACAAATATGACAGGCTCCTATCCTTTTAACAGCACCTTTTCCGAATGCGCTGCTGCTGCTTATAACTAAATCGTAATCTTTTAAATCAAAGCTTTCTATAGCCCTGGGATAAAACATTAAATACTTTTTAAAGTGTTTTTCCATGAAAGGCAATTTTTGCATAAAAGATGCCCTTATATCCATTCCTTTAAATGAATCGGGCATTTTCTTCATATCATAAATTGTTGTATAAACTGGTGCCTGTGGAAAGATTTCATGCATGGTTTCCACAACTCTTTCTGCACCACCATATTGATTAAAATAATCATGAACAATTGCTATTTTCATTTAAATTTTTTACTTCTTTATTAATTATTTATTTGAACTATTTAAGAGTTGTGTTTACAACTCATTGTTAAAAGCTCTTTGAAAACTAAATAAAAATATAGATATAAAGATAGTAGATAAAACACTACCTCCAAGTGTAAAATATTTGATTAGCA
>Ga0315545_1000462_pt1 | contig 42731 bp, 32 predicted proteins | sample SalMarSW160210MG_FD_203096 | JGI IMG/M metagenome (GOLD analysis project Ga0315545, IMG submission 203096) | Salt marsh sediment microbial communities from the Plum Island Ecosystem LTER, Massachusetts, United States - Salt Marsh Sediment SW1602-10 ...
AACCCGTGCCCTTCTGACTGCCAGTCAGACGCGCTACCAACTGCGCCACGGCCCCTATTATATAAATTTATATTAATGTAAAAAATTGAATTGTCAAGATTTTAAATCAGGTTATCTAACCACAAAGGCACGGAGACACAAAACCCACACCACACCCCTTTTAAATTTTATTTTAACCACTAAACACACTAAAAACACGAAACCCGGCAATACCCCACTTTTATTGCCTTTTATTAAAACCCAACTCCAAACCCAACAAAAAAACTAATTATCACACAGAGCCCCTGGCGCGGTAAAGCTGTTAAAATGTAAAAATCAAATATCAAAATGGAAAATTATAACAAAGAATTCAGAAGCCAGAAGTCAGAATACAGAATCCCATCCCAACTCCCCAAAAAATTATTGAACCACAAAGATCACAAAGAGCACAAAGTTTTTATTTCTTTCTTTTCAACTCAACCACTCAACGACTTAACAACTCAACTTAGATTCGAAGAATCTGAGAAAAAAACAGCGAACCATCCGAATAACATGAAAATATTCACCGCAGAGACGCAGAGAACGCAGAGCCAAACCACACCCTATATGATTTGTAGGAAGAACTTCCCTACCCCGTGAAATAGAAGAATTCCATGATCCAGCAGCTATTCCATGGGGTAAATCCCGAAAAATAATGTCATTACGAGTTCAGCAACACGCAAAAGCCGAGCAAAACAATACAATATTAAAAAAGCTTTGCTTTTCGCAAAACTCACAAAAAAAGAGCGCCAATTGACGCTCTTTTTTAACGGTTTCTTATCTATTTGTTTTAATTATTGACCAGGAGTAAGACTTAAATCCAGTGTTCTACCCGCTTTACCACCGCCTCTTATCGTGTAAGATGAAGCATTGTTGGCACCCGCAGTTCCGTTATGAGCATACTCAACCCTACCTTCATTAGCTGCAGCTACACCATTGAGAACAAAAGTTGGAGCTGAAGCAGATACCACAATAGCTGCAGCTTTTGTCTCAGTTGCATCAAATGGATTTCCAAGGTTATCGGGAATCTCGTCTTCTATACTACCTGTACCAGCCTCAAGGGTAGGATAAGCACCCAACAAGTCTATAGCCATAGACTCAATAGTTACCTGCACAGTATGCTGATTGGCTTTTACCGAAGCCTCTTTCGCCCTATCCACTATCCTTAAAAAGTTCGGGATGGCTATAGCCGCAAGAATACCAATGATGACAACCACAACCATTAACTCAATAAGCGTAAAACCACGTTTCTTCATATGACCTCCTAAATTTAAAAGTTTAACTTAATCACCACAATAAACAAATCAAGTGTAATCATATACCAATATCTATGCAAGAAGCATTCCCAAAAAAAAGACATTGGCTTCCAAATACTTAAACCCAATCATGTTCGCAAACTGCAAATTTTTCTGCGAGTTTCGTAAAATAAATTTAACACAAAATTCATAGGTTTCATAGTAAAATTAATAAATTCTGCCTGCGGTAAGAATAAGGCTAAACGGAATTGCATTTTTATCCAAACCAGTAATAGTGTAATTGTCGTATGGATCAGACGTTTTGTACTCCACCACTCCTTCAATATCAGCACCATCTTCATCCTGAACCGCTAGGGCGAGAGAATTAAAAGGATTTTTCATTCCAGAAGGCAATTCATTGGTAAACAAACTAACTGAAGAAGGGTAATGCCCCGGATGAATTACACAATACAACTCTACTTCCAGTTGAGTTGTATGCATATTTGCTTTTACTTCTGCCTCCTTTGCTTTATTTATAATCTTAATATAATTAGGTATTGCTATTGCCGCAAGAATGCCAATGATGACAATTACTACCATAAGCTCAATTAACGTAAACCCCTCTCTGTTTCTTATCATAATATTACTTAAAAATAAGAAAAAAATTAAAAATGTCAAGGCTGAAATTATATTTTTATAATTCAACTCTAATATCTGCGTGACAGGAAAAAAGAATCCGAATGATTATCTGCTTGTTTAAAAAACAAATCTACCCCAAAAACATTTAGACAGGATCAACAAGATTAACGGAATTTCTTTTGTTTTTAAAAGCCAAACCAATCCTACAATTTTTTACCTATAGAACATATAGATCTTGTAATTTTTTTACTGTTCTAATTATTTAATTATTTGACAATCTAACCATTTAACTTATCAAAACGAACGTTGACAATTTGAAGAAAAAAACTATAATAATTCGAGGCTTATGATAAATATTAACGAAAATTACTTAAAATTAAAATCATCCTATCTCTTCGCAGAGATAGAAAAAAGGGTAACGGCATTCAGAGATACTAATCCTGATAAAGAAATTATCAGTTTAGGCATAGGTGATGTTACAAAAGCCTTGCCTCGTGCCTGTATTACGGCTTTCCAGAGGGCTGTTCGGGAAATGTCGGACGATAATTCTTTTCGCGGATACGGTCCATATAAAGGATATTCCTTCCTTCGCGATAAAATTGCCGAAATAGACTTTAACTGCCGGGGAGCGGATATTTCTCCGGATGAAATATTTGTAAGTGACGGGGCAAAATGCGATACCGGTAATATCCAGGAGCTTTTTTCTCTAAATTTGAAGGTTGCCGTGCCGGACCCCGTTTACCCTGTTTACGTGGACACAAACGTTATGGCTGGTCGTACGAATGAGTGGGAAGATGGCAGGTATAATGGTTTGATATACTTGGATACAACAGAAGAAAACGATTATGTTCCCTCTTTACCCCACGAAAAAGTGGATTTAATATACCTCTGCTTTCCAAATAATCCTACCGGAGCGACTATTGACAGGGAAAGACTAAAAAATTGGGTAGATTACGCAAAAGAAAATAATGCCCTGATTCTCTATGATGCCGCATATGTAGCCTTTATACGGGATAGCAGCATACCGCAGAGTATTTACGAAATAGAAGGTGCAAAAGATATAGCGATAGAATTCAGAAGTTTCTCCAAAACTGCTGGATTTACAGGTACTCGGTGCGCCTATACCGTTATTCCAAAAAAATGTATGGCTTATGATAAAAACGGAACCAAGCACTCAGTACATAATTTGTGGGACAGACGCCAAACCACTAAATTCAACGGAGTTTCTTACCCTGTGCAGAGAGCGGCAGAAGCCGTTTATACACAGGAAGGACAGGAACAAATACGTTCTTTAATTGATTATTACCTACAAAACGCCAAGGTAATAAGAAAAGCGTTCGAAGAATTAGGATATAAATGTAATGGCGGAGATAATGCACCTTATATCTGGATAAAAACAGGAAAAGACTCCTGGGAATTCTTTGATTTACTGTTAAATAAAGCCAATATAATATGTACACCCGGCAGCGGATTCGGCAGATGCGGAAAAGGCTATATCAGAATAAGCTCATTTAACAGTCAGGAAAACGTAAAAGAAGCCGTAAATCGTATTAAAACAGCACTTAGGTGAAAAAACATGCTACAAAGACACAGAGATACGAAACCGCACCACACCCCAAAAGATTTAGACAGGATTTACAAGATTAACAGGATACGGATATAAAAAAGACAAAATAAATGAAATACGAAAAACTTACTGAAAAAATAATCGGTTGCGCTTATCAAGTTTATAATAAAATGGGTTTTGGATTTTTGGAATCGGTCTATGAGAAATGCCTAATGCTTGAATTGAACAAAGCAGGGCTTAAAGCCGAATCACAATATCCTATTACGGTTTACTATGAGGATACTGTTGTTGGAGAGTTTGCAGCCGATATTATTGTTGAAGATTCGATAATATTGGAAATAAAAGCTATAAGACATATAATTAAAGCACATGAAGTTCAATTAGTCAACTATCTGAATGCCATTCAAAAGGATATAGGGTTGATTATCAACTTTGGAGAAAAAGAAGTTGAAATAAAGAGAAAAATTCGAAAATTGCCAGAAAGTTAATTTGTTTGGGTTTTAAATAACAAATATTTTTTTTATCCTGTCTATCCTGTTAATCCCGTCTAATTTTTTTTATAAATTGTATTTTTATCCTGTCTATAAAACTGAAATCCTCACTTCCATCAGTATAGATAGAAATGAGGACCTCAGAGAAATGCAAGAAAGGAAGGAAAATCTTACCGCATTTCAGTTCTTTTTAAATCCAGGGAGAAAGAAAGAATAGTTTCCCCTCCTCTTTCATCCCTGGCTTTTATTTTAACCAAAAACGAGGTATCTTTATCAATTTCCGGAGCTTCCCAGATAAGCCTATTAGCTTGAAGGTTCATGCCGGCTGGTCTTTCTTCGAGAGTCAAATCAAAATTATCGCCGTCCGCATCTTCCACCTTTACTTCATAGTCCATCTTTCTGCCTTTTATCGAAGGTGGAGCAGAGATAAATTCCGGCGGAGAATTCTGCACCAAAATCCAACCAGTATTGATAGGAAGACCTTCATCCGTCCCATCAAAAGGAGTAACAACTGCATATACTTTATCAGCTGCTTTGAATTTAGAACCCGATAAGGTCTTTTCTTGTCCAACCTCTTCTTCGTTTATGTACCACCTGATAAGAATTTCTATCTCATCCTCGTCAGCATCTATTAAATCAGAATTAATGGAAAGATCGGTCCCATGAAGCGGGTTACCTGGCGAAATTTCCATAGAATTTATTCTCGGGGGAGAATTTTTGATTACAATAGGACCAACTTTTTTCTTTTCCTCTCCACCTATCAAAATCGAACAAAAAACAGTATCGTTTTTAGAAAAGTGCTTGGGGCTCAATTTGTTACCGGTGACAGAAACCGGAATCCCGTTAACAATCCAGCTGTAATCCGGAGCTTCCTCAGTTACAGCCGTAATTTTTACAGTTATAGCATCCGACGAAGTGGGTTGGGACGGCGAAAAATCAGAGGTGACAACACTTCCGCCTCTCGGAGAAGATACGGAGGAGGACTGGTCCCCCCCGCATCCTATTATCAGCAGGACAAACAAAAGAAAACTTAAAAATATTATCTTTCTTTCCACTGTAGTATCCTTTTCAATGTTCCAAAACCTGTTACCTGTTCAACCCAGAGCGAATCCGAAGTCTGGTGAATTTCATATCCGCTTCCGCTCTGGTCAAACGAATACCGCGGAGCCTGCGGTATACCTCCCCCCATATTCTTAAATCTTCCGCTTCCGGTTCGAAAATGACACGAATACTCTCTAGCACCCCCACTACCCATGTTGCAATCACCGGCAAGCTCAGTTGGTTCAAAAGTCACAAACTTCAAAGTATCCAGGAACAAAGAAGCCTGGCTTACAGTCTTTTCATCAGTATGCGTAGAAGAATCAGAATAGACGATGTACCATCCCTTATAATCAGGGAACTCACTCGGAAAATCGAAGGGACCTTCAGTCCACACCCTTTTCAGGTCTTCTTCTTTAAGGGGGTAGTTCATGGTATCCGTCAGGGTATCAAGTATGGCATAAAATCTATTATCTGCGTTTTCCTTAAAAACTTTAGCCCTATCCCCGGTACCGTAGAACAACCACAAACATCCGGTCGCAGGTTCTCTTTCCACGAGTGGCGCATAGAAAGCAGGCTGCCAGAGTGAATCCTCCGTTGAGTCAACCGGTATCGGAGGCTGAAATATACATCTTGCTCTCCAGTTTGAAATATTCGGGTCCGTAAGGTCCACTTTCCATAATTGCCCGGCAAGATCCGGTATATAGAGTAAATCGTAAAGATTATCCCACCGGGAATTCAAGTTCACCACACTCGCCGCAGAAGCAAAAGGATAAATCATTTTGCCTACATCTTCGGTAACAGCCGGTATATGCCAGAAATTAGTCCCCGGGGCAAGACTACTTGTATATACACCATAAATATCGAGTGCGACAATAACATTTCCTCTGACCTCCGAACCGGGTGAATATATATCATACATCGATTCCGGCCATTCTCCGCCTCCGAAGAACGCAAAGAATCTATCCAGCGTATCGGTTCCGACTTCCATACCAACTTTAAATATAACCGGAACTGAAGTGGTATAACCCATAGCGGCTGTGTCATAAATACTAAAAAGGTGGTTAGGCGGAAGAGTAGAGGGGTCTGTTACATTAAGACATGTAATTCCTCTACCGCCCTCACCCTGAGAAACCATTAAAACTGTTTTCCATTCATCCGCGTCTTTAAAACTATCAGCAGGTTCTTCGGGGAACCAGACATCCGCAGCCATAGGGTCTGCATCCACGTAGAACCGGTGTGAATCAGCCAATGCTTTAACCTCCGGAACAAAATTCTCGGGTATAACAGCGAACAATTCTTCTCCGGTCTCATCATAAAAAGCATGCAACATTCCTGTGTTGCTGCCGGCATAAATTACCGGGGTTCTTGTACTCATATTATCTCTATACTGATCAAAGTCATCATCGCGGTACCAGTAAGAAGGAGAAGAGACACGAAGCGGCGAGGAATGAAAGATATCACCGAGATAAGAAAGAGTATCAAGAAAGGGTTTACCGCATTTTACAAGGTTTACCACGGTATCCACTTCCGTACTTGAACTAACCGCAAGATCCGTGGAGTCAAAATTGGAAGAATTAAATTCCTGTATCGAACCACTTTTTATACCGTAAATACTTCTTGTAGAAGGATTTCTACTTCTAAGTAATTTCCCCGCATCCCATATTTTAAGGGAATCGGGAATAGTATCGAGAGAGAGTCCACCTTCAACAAGTCTAACCGCCTGCAGGTGTCCTTCCCAAAAAGGAGAGGAATCAGGATAGAAGGAAGCAAGATACATACGTGCTTCGTACCCCGTTGCAAGGAATTCTTCCTCGATTGAAGTCACCTCCGCCGAGGTAAAAGAACGAGCTCGCTGGGCTTCTATTCCCGTGAATATGCTTACCAGAGCTGATGAAAGAGCTTCCGCATCCTCAGCAATATAGGCGTAACCGGTAAGAGAGTTAGCCCGCGGATCTACACCACTACAACATTCTATAGAGCCGTTAACAGCCATATCATTCCCGGACATAAGAGACGAATCCGACCAGGTTCCGCCCCATCTCGCTGTCCAGTTAAGAGTATTTGCACAATCTTGTAAAATGGAAGTACCAAAACCAACAGCATAGACCCTTATCGAATCAGGACCTGAAATAGTATCGTTATCTCCATAAAATGCGTTATATGCAACGTTGACAAGATCCTGAGCTCCATAGAGAACATCCTGATCGTAAGTATACTCACAGTGTCCCGGATCATCACAATCTGTATGGTGACAAGTCGTTCGAGGTACATTAGGCTTCCCATCGGTAACAAGAACGACGCTGAATTTCATACACCATAATTCCGGATGAGCATTTCGGTACGCCGCTATATATTTAACAGCGCTGTCAACAAGCATACCGTTAGGGGTAGAACCATCAACCTCTGTACTGTTTACATGTTTCCATATGGAGTCGACAGACGTACCTATCGAATCGGTGCGTAGATATTGAGTGCCTGTTAGATCATCCACCCAGGTTTTACTTACCTGATCCCACCTTATAGGATTATTATAAGTATCCGGATTATCCGCACGAATTTCATTGGAATCTGCATTATATGGCTTTTCTTTATTATCTCCTACAAACACCATCGAAGAATCAAAAAAACCCATACCCAACTTTATCGGAAATTCATCATTCTCATCGACAAGTCCGTCACTGTTCACATCGAGCAGAGAATGAATTACAAGAAGAGCATCTTTAATCCGATTTGATCCCATCCACGTTCCAGGCGTATGTGTAAGAGTGAGCCCCACATTTTCGACCTCAAGACCATCGTAAGTAGCAATATTAATATAACATTGAGCATCAACAATATCGCTTAAGGCGTCAGTTACTTCCAGTGTAACCATCTCTGTATATAATCCCGAAGAAGATTCACTCCAATCGTTGCTACCCCCGTCATATTCATGCCAGCCTGAACCGTCACGAATCCTCAATATCCAGCTCACAGTTAATCTCGACCCTCTTAAAGGTCTACGTCCCATTTCTCGCCACTGGACTCTCAAAATCCAGACTCCTCCTCCGGGGTCTCCATTCAAATTATCCATATTGCCATTTGGAATCAATGTGCTGTCATACCAGCCACTCAAATTCGTGCTACTACCTTCCCAAAGTTGAACTTGGCGTAAAGTAACACTATGATCAAATGTTCCTGTTGCATTTACCATCGACCCGGACCTATCCAGAAGAATTATAGAAGCAGCAGGAACTCTTGCGGTTTTAAACAAATCTTCATCCTGAATGTGAGCACTCAATAAAAGAGGTATAAATATAAGAACCAAAAATATCTTCTTCATTTTTAATCTCCTCCTCTATCCAAACTTTCCATATATTCCCCAATCTTCTCTGCAATGGGACAGAGCTCCATCACTACAGGTATGTGTTTTCTCGTTCCTCTTTCTTCTATTTCCATAAACGAATAATAAGTTTTTCTCGGAAACTCTATGTTCGCTATTTTCTCAAACCCGGTATTCCTTGCTCCGGTCCCCTCTTTATAGTTCTCATCGGGCAAAAATCTCTCTAATTCTTCAAACGAAAGAGAAGAAATTCCGAGCTTCTCAGCAGACTTTTTTTCCAGTTTCTCCCATTCCTTCTTTAATTTCCCTTTTTCATAGAGAGCAACATATCTATCGAATTTCTTCATTTTTATACCACTATTCACGATTTTTAAATTATCGGGAACCCTTCTTATCTGCGTTCCTTTAGACAAAAGTATCATGCAGCCGCCCCCAAAGACGTCGGAAGTTAAGCGGATATACCACTTCTCGAGACTCTGCTTTCCGTATCTTCCAACTACTGATAAATTCTGAATCTCCTCGTACATTTCTTCTGTTCCCTGCTTCTCAATCGCTTGCCAATCAAACCCTCCTCCCATTGCTATAGAAAACAGTATCAGTAACATAATCTTATCCTCCTTTTTTAATACATTGTATGTCCTCTTCTACCACCACTACCGGAGAGCCCACCCATCGGAGACCACGTGCCTGCTGCCACATCGACAACTTTCTGCGGAGACTCGACCTCCCCTGCTTTTCCCATCAGTCCTCCCGAAGTGAACTCGTAGACATAATAAGACCCCTTCCCTCCACCAGGAGAAAACGGATATGGCTCATTAGTCGGTACGGGCGCTACAACAAAGGACCTTGTACTATTCATATCAACCCTGTGAACAGTTACAGTATCACCTCCGCTTTCGAGAGGCATAAAGTCATCAGCTGTCACCGTAGCCTCCAGAATACCTACCTCCGCGGGAACCGTCGGAATCATTGAAATAAAATAATCACTTCCGGTTTCCGCAAGTTGTAACGCACCTTTTCTTTTTATCAGGTTGATAGTGGAAGCTATATCACCTCTGGTCATAAGAGCAGTCGCTGTAGTCAACACCGTGAGGATAGCCATAATCCATAAAACTACTATCATCGATATTCCCTCTTGCATATTCTGTTTATCATCCATTAAAACCTCCTCTTCAAGGTCTTTTATTCCTGAGAGTCGCCAGACCATGGTAATGTATCGTATCCGGGAATTGAGCAAAGGGACCGGCTAATTTTAAATGATATTCAATATGTGCTATCGGTTCCTGCCCTACCGGGAGTATCCACTCACCCAGGTCATTTACCTCAATTACCGCAGTCACAACGGTACCGGTAGTATCCTTGTAAATAAACTCCAACGAAGCAACGTTATCAAGCGCAAAATCGCAGTCTATATATAGCGTATCTCCACTCACTTTTATAGAATGGGTATCTTCCGGATCAACTACTCCTAGCTGGTCCCCATCTATATCATGAGAATACTTGATGCTATTCGCACCTCCATTTATTATCCCGAATGCCTGAGATATTCCCATAGAACCGGTATTTTCGCAATAACCAATATTCCTGAGCTCTTTTGAAATATAAGTAGATGCCTTTCTTGACATCACATTAAGTTCCGACCACTGCCTCTGGCGGCGTAAGGATTTTTCCTGATAAAAGAAGATTTGATATACCATAGTTAAAATCATTCCCATTACAAGTACTACAACAATCAATTCAACAAGTGTAAATCCTTTCTTATTCATATTTCCCCCTAATCATGCCGGGAAATTAACGTTACAGTCGTATCATTAATGTTTAAATCCGAATCGGTCGATATCACGTTCACTTCCAATCGAACACCAGCATCAGATACACCGGCAGTTTGATCCGGTATAAACGAATTGATTTCTAACCTCACTGCTATCCCCGCAACAACAGTATCCGGCACATTACGAAGTGTATCTCCCACAGCACCACCAGTCCATACAGTGTCGAACCTTGAGCCCGGTACCGACGCCGATTTAAGCCAGCTTTTATATTCTTCTATGGTTCTTTCCTTTAAGAGAGTCCTCTTTGCGCTTCTTTCAGATCTAATAACAGCTCTGGTATTCTGCGCGCTAAACATAGCCACACCAGCTACAATAATCCCAAAAATAACAATGCTTACAATTAGTTCTATAAGAGTTACACCTTTTTTTTCTTTCATTTTTAGTTCACCTCCATTACTCCAAGCGGCGAAATATAAAATGTCAATGAATCCTGGGTATCGTTATCATAAATCTTAAATTCTCTTACGGCAGCTCTTACAAAACCATCAGACTGTACCGTAAACGTTATGGTGGCACCCTGTAGATCCAACTCTGAACGCAATACTACCGAATCCCTGACTTTCGTAGTTACACCCTCCCGCATACATCTTAGAGATTCATTAGTTCCATTAACTTCTAATGTATAATTCACGCCTTCAGTAGTAGCATATCGGTTAACCCTTTGATAAAACGTAAAAACGTCATTCCTGGCTCCCTCCAATCTTGCTCTCATAAATGTTCCTCTAAAAGCCGGTATTCCAAGTACCATCAAAATTCCTATTATTACGATAACCACAATTAACTCAACAGCCGTAAAACCTTTAGTTTTCATTTTTTCTCCTCCTTTTTATTATACAAATTACGTTCCTGAAATTAAGGCATTCATTTTCAATAACTTATTTTCGAAGACTATGTAATCGCCTTCGGATGTATGTAATCCGTTTCATAGTATAAAGTATTGATTTCAAGTTATAGTGTTTAAAAGAAATATGAGTTAAGTAAGAAAATATAAGAATTTTCACCTTTTAACAGTCGACTTAAAGTGTTTTCTAGGAGGTTTCTTCGAAGCCATTCACCCTTTCAGAGGCGAATTCAACCCTATCTCCGCCTTTTTCTTTCGCAAGATAACAGGCATCATCCGCATAGCGAACCAGCTCGACAAGATCTTTCCCATCATAAGGAAAAACTCCTATTCCAATAGAAAGAGTTAATCCTTTCAGCATTTCATTTTCTTTTACCTTTTTAAGCATCTGACTCGCAACTTTTATGGCTCTTCGAATATCCGTTTTAGGTAAAAGAGAAATAAATTCATCACCACCGTACCTTCCCAACAAATCGCTATCTTGAAGAGTTTCTTTTATCATGAGCGAAAAAGATAAAAGACCTTCATCTCCTCTCTGATGTCCGTATTTATCATTAAATTCTTTAAAATTATCAAGATCCAGAAAAAGAATGGCAAACTCCTCATTGTTTATCTTAGCCTGAGAAATTTCCTGCATTAACTTCTCTTCCATTATTCTTCTATTAACCGCACCGGTCAACGGATCTTCAGTAGAAAGTCTTCTGGTTTCCTCAAAAAGCCTGGAACGTTCAATTGCCATCGCAATCTGAGCACCAAGAGCCACCAATAAATTCCTTACCGATTTAGGAAAAGCATCCATGAGAAGGCTCTCAATATCCAGAACCCCAATAATCTTATTCTGAATCTTCAAGGGTATTGAAAATTCCGATTTCTTTTTAAATTCCTTTGGACCGTGAAAAGGAACCATAGAAACATCAGCGGCATAATAAGGCTGACCCGACTCAATCACCCTGCCAATTATACCACCTTCACCAATATCAATCTTCGTACCCCTAAACTCACTTATCTCATCCACAGTCCACTCAAGCGTAGCATGTTCCCCATCATCATCCACAAGATAAATCCCTATGATTTCATAGCCGAAATGTGTAGTTATCTGCTTTACTATCTGACGAATAAGTTCATTAACATTTAAACTGGATATCATCGCCCTGCTCATTTCATAGGAAATTCTCAACTCCCTCATAGCTGTATCAAGCTTCTGATAAAGCCTGGAATTGGCAAGAGCGAAAGCTAAAACAGGAGAAAGGCTTTTCATCAATTCTTTTACTTTTTCTAAGGCATCGGGAAATTCCTCGAAATAATATAAATATAAAATACCCTCCACCTCCCCACGCAGTATTATGGGAACTGCGACTAAAGATGTATTCTCACTATTTTGTATTTCATCGTTAGGATTCGAAAGCTCAGAAGGATCTCTTGTAACTACAATATCTCTCTTTCTTATCACTTCACCCTCCATGCCTGTAGCAAGTCTTGCCATACTCTTATGAGTCGAAATTTCTTCTTTCCGTGTTGAATAATCATAGGCAGTCTTTTCAGGATTTTCCTTGAGTATCAAAAGAGAAGAATAATCAGCACCGGTGATTTCAGGCACCATCCTCAATATCTCTCTTATTACCCCTTCCTGTCTACTGAAAAGAGAAATATTTCCAAGTAATTGTCCTACCCATTTAAAGAAACGGACTTCGTTATAAACCTCCATAATAAAATTATACCGTTTTAATCACAATATGTCAAGCCCAATGTTACTTTAACTGGAACTTTACGATTTTTTCACGATACCATAATACAAATTAAATATCAAAATTCAAAAAGCAAAATGACAAATAAAAATACAAAAACTAAAAATGATAGGACACAGATGAACTCAGATTTTCAGGATTTACCCCACTCCACTCCAGATTAATTAGCCACTGATTTTCAGCCTGGTACGGTCGTTCCTCCCTACAGGACAGGCTGATAGGCACTGATTCCCCACCTAACCCATATTTTAAATTAAAAAAATATCTTATATCTGTATACATCTCTGTCAATCTGTAGTTAATTTAGGTGTTGTGGGTTGAAGAAAACAAAAAAAAATCCTGTTAATCTTTTTTTTATCCTGTCAAAATATTGGGGATCTGGGTTGGGATTTAAACAAAAAAAATCTTGTAAATCTGCGTCCAATTTTCGGTGGTAGTGGGTGCGGCTTTGCCGCAAGGTATTGACAAATGCATCCTTAAATTCTATGATAGAATTATGACTTTATTCCTCATAAAAATAAGACTCCTGAGGGCTTTTAAGTCTATTTCATCAACAAGAAAGTCGAATCTTATTGTCTATTCTCTTGTTTTTTCCATTTTTCTATCAGGCGCTTTCCTTTTCTTTTTTAGAATCTTCTTATTTTTAGCTCCGATAGAAGTTATAGGTACTATCATAGCCGATAAGCTGATCACTTATTCATTCTTCATTTTCACCCTTCTCCTTTTTATGAGCAACGGAATTACAGCTCTTTCCACGCTATACCATTCCAAAGAACTCGATTATCTTCATTCCACTCCACTGCAACCCTTTTGTATATTTTCGCTAAAATTAATTGAAACTGCTTTCTATTCATCCTGGGCAACCCTGATCGGCGGATTACCTATTATCTTATCTTATTTAATTGCTTTTTCATCGTTTCATATAAAAATAATATTAATAATCTTTCCTTTACTCACTTTTATCTTTATTCCTTCCGGATTAGGTATTTCAACTATAATTATCCTAAAAAAAATAAACCCTCGCTGGACCATAAAGCAATTAGCCGCCGGACTGGGTACTCTTTCTGCTCTTTATGTTTTTATCTACATACAAACTACACCTTACAATTTTAACGTACCTGACACCCTAAATCTCGAAGCGATAAACCAGTTCGTTCAAAGCTTAAAAGTTTCAAACCCTTATTTCCCGAACGAATGGTTTTACAAGTGCATTTCCGCTCTTGCGAATAGTAATTTCGAGATATTTATAAAAAACCTGACCCTCCTCCTTTCGGGAAGTTTAATTTCAATATCTCTTGCCTTTCTACTTTCAAATTTATTCTACCGGACAAGCTGGATGTCGGCTGAAAGTAATTCCGGGTCGTTTTTAATACATAAGAAACTTCTATCTAATAAGTTACCTACAATATTAAATATTCTACAGAAAGATATAAAAATATTTCTACGTTCCCCTCTTCAATGGTCCCAACTTATGATAATAGGAGTACTACTAATAGTTTATACTTTTTCCCTAAGAAGAACACCTTTGTACGTTAGAGATCCCTTCTGGCTATCCGTTCTTGCTCTTGTAAATACAGGTTTTATTGGCTATATAACGGCTACTCTTTCTCTTCGCTTTGTTTACCCGGGTATAAGCCTGGAAGGTAGAACCTGGTGGAGCCTTAGGAGTGTACCTCTATCTTCCGAACTCATACTTCACTCCAAAAGTATATTATTTTTCTTAATCAATTTCCTTATTGCGGAAGCTGTAATAATACTCTCGAATTTTATTCTTGTTAGATACGCGATAATAGTGTTATTATCAGCTGTTTTATCCGCAATTTTTTCTTTTGTTTCAGTTTACTTAAACGTCTCTATGGGAACTTTATTTGCCGATTTCAAAGAAACAAACCCGGCAAAAATTGCCTCCGGAACGGGAGGTCTTTTGACGGCAGCTATAAATCTACTCTATATAGCTATATCAATGGTTCTTTTTGCGACACCAATATCTATCTATATAAAAAATCGCCTGGAAGGAAATTTGATTTCAATTCATACACCACTAATCATATCATCTTTTATATTTTTAATTATTACTTTATTAATAGTATTTATACCGCTTGAATACGCCAAAAAAAGAATAAAAGAAATCGAGTAATAATTAGCCACTAAGTCACAAAGACACTAAGCCCCCCACCCCCAGAATGGGACGCAAATAAACGCAGATTTTATGGATTTAAAATACCCCATACCACCCCAGATTAATTAGCCACAGATTGACACGGATTCACATAAAGAAACAAATACCTTTTTAATCTGTGTATATCCAACGCTAATTTCCTGTTAGGTTGCCATAAATTTGGGAGGTCAGGGAGTAAAAAAACAATAAAAAATCCTGTTAATCCTTTTTTTGATCTGCGTCCTATTATCTTTGTGCCTTCGTGGCTCCCAAAATCAGAAAACGCTTACTTTGACATATTTTCCGGGGTTTTTTCTAAAATCGACAAGCAAAGTATCAAGACTGGCTGCCGCTTTGGTTAGATTATTATAGAGTTTCTCATCATAAATAAGTTTACCCATAGTCCCTTGTTTACTATTTATTTGTTTTAAAGTTAAATCCAACTCTTTTATAGAAGAATCCATATTATTGATAAGAACCTGAGTCTTTTCAAGATTTTTTCCTCCACTTGCAATGGTTTCCTTCAATTGTTTTCTGTTTTCTTTCAAAAGAAGCTCCATTTCTTTAAGCGTTGAACCCAACCGCTCGAAAGTTCCCTCACTACCTGCCATACCACCCTTAAGAGATTTCAACAAATCTTCGACCTGTTCGGTAATTCCGCCAACCTCTACAGTAGAAAGCCCCCTGTTTGGCGCTCCCCGCAAAGTCTTGGAAATATCTAGAACCTTATCTGAGACTCCGGGATGAATAACCAAAGTTTTTGTACCACTAATCATCGCAACATCCTGAATCGATGCCCTGGCATCTTCTTTCAACACAACACTTTTTTCTATCCAAACCCTGACTAAAACTCCACCCCTCTCCATCTTCATACTCATAACTTTACCTTTTTTTATACCGTAGACCCTGACAGGGTCACCCTTAGTTAATCCGCTAACATTATCATAAAAAATATTCAAATAAAAACCTTCCTTTCCAACATTGAAACGCAGAAGCCAGAGTTGACCAACAATAAAAATAACAAAAACCACCGTTAAAAAAACACCAACCTTTATAGCTTTTTCTTTTTTAACCATAAAACCTCCTATGTAAAAACGATTCTCGAAAGAACATAATCAAGAAAAAGAATTAAAATTGTAGAAGATATAACAGCCTTAGTAGTCGCTTCACCTACCCCCTCCGCACCACCTTCCGCCCGGAGACCGTAATAGCAGCCCATAATCGTAAGCGTCAACCCAAAAGCAGTAGCTTTAATCAAACCGCCATAAAGTGTTACAGGATAGTAGTTAAGCCTTACGCCTCTCCAGTAAATGGCGGATGTGATATTCAAACTCATCACTGCAAGAATCCATCCTCCGATAACACCCGTAAGCTCAGCTATAACCGTAAGAACCGGCATAACAATAATTCCGGTGAAAACCCTGGGGACAACAAGATGTTCTACGGGATCTATCGCGAAAGCTTCGAGAGCGTCTATCTGTTCCGTTACTTTCATCGAACCAAGCTCTGCTGCAATAGAAGAAGACACTCTACCGGCAATTACAAGACCCACGATAAGGGGACCAAGTTCTATAAATAATGCCTTACAAACAGACATCCCGATATAAACATCGGGCATGTATTGCTTTGCCTGATAATAAGCTTGATACGCGGTAACCATACCCATAAAAAGGGAAGTAAATACTACAATAGAGATAGATTTAACACCCTGAAAGAATATCTGCTCCACAAACAAATCAAATTTTCTGAACAAACCCCTTATTCTCATAAAAGTATGCGCAGTAAGGATAAAAATCCCTCCTATATACTCCATGCTTGAAATTATACTGTCTTTTATAAGTGTCATAATCTATTTATATAATATTATTTTGCACAAAGTCAAGCAGGAATTTCTGCACGTAAGGAGTTCCTGAAACAATAGTGCCTTCTAAAATCTTATTTCCTCCCCTCTCATCCGTTATCAATCCACCAGCTTCCTCTACCAATATCCAACCTGCCGCCACATCCCATGGAGATAAAGCGAATCCAATATCACCATCAATCCTGCCCGCCGCAATCTCCGCCAATTGTAGAGCCGCGGCACCAAAAATCCTTATAGAATTGACTTTGAGTATTAAATTCTTTAAAGCATCCATAATCTTTCCCCTTCTTTCATAAGCTGAAGGAGGGATACCAACGGTAACCAATGCTCTATCGAGATTTTTTTGTCCAGAGTGTTTTATTCGCTTCCCATTTAAAAAAGCGCCGCTCCCCTTTTCCGCAGAAAAAAGCTCATCCTTAACCGGTTCATAAATAACACCCACCTTGATTTCAGCATTTTCCTCATAAGCAATAGAAACGCAAAAACGCGCTATACCATGCATAAAATTATGAGTTCCGTCTAAAGGGTCGACAATAAATCTTCCCTTTCCGGAAATCGCATCCCCTTCTTCAGAACAAATACCCACACCGGGGAAGTTTTTCTGTAATTCATTAATTATAAATTCCTCGGCATCTTTGTCCGCTTTGGTAACGAAATGACTAAATCCTTTTTCTTGAATATCACCCTTTTTCAAAGACCCATAATAATCACGAATCAAATTCCCGGAACCTTTTGCAATTTCAATTACTTTATCTAACATTCACCCACCTGATACAGCCTAAACTGCCCTCTGTTTCGAGTTTTAAGTTTCGTGTTTCGAGTTAAAATAATAGCAAAAAAACTTTGTGATCTTTGCGGTCTTTGTGGTTCAAAATATTTTTGGGGTGGCAGAGGGATTCTGGATTCTAACTTCTGGCTTCTTGCTTTTTTCGATTTCATATTGACTTCACTTCTGATTCATGCTCTTGGATGAGCTTTTTTATATTCTTCTTTTAATTTTTCAATACTTACATGAGTGTAAATCTGAGTAGTAGATAAGGATTCATGGCCCAAAAGCTCTTGAACCGCCCTGAGATTCGCTCCACGATTCAAAAGATGGGTCGCAAAAGTGTGGCGCATTGTATGGGGACTCATCTGATGCAATGTAGCAACTTTAACTATCGCCTTTTTTACGATACGTTGAAGATCCCGCTGTCCTAACCTCTTCCCGGATTTACTAAGAAAAAGAGCGCCGTCCCGATAGCCTCGAACCTCAGACAGATATCTATTCAAAGTTTCAAAAGCGGCTCTGGCTACAGGAAGTATTCTCTCTTTTTTCCCTTTCCCGTAAACCCTGAGCAATTTATTTCTTATATCAAACATCGAAAGGTCAAGATTGACCAGCTCGGAAGCACGAATACCGGTAGCATAAAGCAGTTCGAGAATAGCTTTATTCCTGACATCAAGTTCCGTATTCATAGAAGAAAAATCAAGCATTTTCTCTATCTCTTCTTCGGAAAGAAAAGAAGGAATGGGCGTATCCGTCCTAGGAGTTTTAACTGAAAGAGAAGGATTCCTTTTTAAAATTTTGTTCCTTTCAAGAAATTTGCAAAATGATTTTATTGCCGAAAGCTTCCGGGAAACAGATGATTTTTTGTATCCATAGGAAAGAAGTTCGCCCATAAATCCTCTTATATCTTTTCTGTCCATATCAGAAAAATCACTTTTTCCGTTCTTCTGTAAAAAAGAACCGAATTCTTCAAGATCCGTCTTATAACTCTTTACTGTAAAATCCGAAAATTTCCTTCTAACCAATTCTCCAATATAATTATCTATTAATTTATCCATTTATCACCAAAAACAAAACACAAAACCCACACCATCCCATTCCAGTTTCTTTTAACCACAGAGAACACAGAATTTTTATTTTGTGTTTTTAAAACCCAACTCAACACACCTGAATTAGCCACTGATTTGCACTGATGAACACTGATACCCTTCCCACCACATATCCTGTTTTTATTAAAACAACTAAATATTTTTTTTAATCCGTGTTTATCCGTGTTCATCCGTGGCCATTTCCTTTTTTAATTTTTATATTTTAGCGGCTTTGCCGCTACGTTTTAAGCTTTTTCTTTTTAACGGCGGGAAGGAGTAAATTATTCAATATTATCCGATAACCCGGTGAATTTTTATAAAACTCCAGATAAGTGGGTGGATCTCCCACAAGATGTGTGTAATCTTCGGGATCATGTCCTCCAAGGAAGGAAAAACTACCCTTATCACATTCTCCATATATATATCTGACTTCTTTTGTATTTGGAATATCTCCTAAAACAATAATGTTAACTTTCAATTTTTCCCTATTAAAACCGGTATCCTGACCTAAAAATTCTTTTATTCTTACAGTATGATTCTGGGTTAGAATAGCAGGAATAATATCTCTTTTTGCCATAAAAGTACGAAGAAAAAAATAGCTATTTTTTCCTCTTCGCTGCGCAAGGTAAGTTATATCAACATTCGAATGCTCGTAAATATTCAAAGATGTTATAAGCCCTATATTTTTCAGAAAAAGAGTATTATCATAATCTGCTTTCATATTATAAGGCGAAGCAACACCATCTCCATCGATTTGTGAAGGAACAATATCTACCCCATAGTAACAAAGAGCAATATCCAGAGTAATTGGAGCGGAACACATGGCAAAAAGAAATCCACCTTTGGAAACATAGTCTTTTATTACCTTAGCAACATCATGTTTCATTTTCCAAACTTTAGAGTAACCCAGGCTTCGCGCCTTCCTTTCGTTAATATTGACAACTTCCCTGTACCAGGCAGCATTCGCATAATGACTATAAAATTTCCCGTACTGTCCGGTAAAATCCTCGTGATGAAGATGCAGCCAGTCATAATTGATGAGGACACCCTGAAGAATATCATCATCCCATATTCTTTCATAAGGGACTCTGGCGTATTCGAGAGCAAGAGCGACCGCGTCATCCCAGGGCCCTTCTGTTTCGGGTATATATACCGCAACTTTTGGTGCTTTTTCCAATTTTACCCTTTCCATATTTTCTCTTTCAATGATCGCATAGATATCGTTTACCTGATCTTCATTTACCCAAAATGAAGCTACTCCCCTTTCATCTGCTTCTTTTTTTATCCCCTCAAGCCCAGGAAGAAGGAAACTGCCACCTCTGTAATTAAGAAACCACTCGGCATTAAGCCCCTCGTTTAAAACCCAGTATGTAAGACCGTAGGCTTTCAAATGATCTGTTTGCGCTCCATCCATTGGAACAAGTAAACTTGCAATAATTATAAAAAACATTTGTAAAAAAGTACCCACGTTACACAATAAGTCAAGGTCGCTTCGCGACATTTAATTAGCCACAAAGGCACAAAGACACAAAGAAACCTTTATTTAACCACGAAACACACAAAACACACGAAACCTCCACACCAATTAATTTTGTATCTTAAACTTAAAACATACGAATTACACTAAACCCCACCACACTTTTTGATTTTACGCTAAAATATACACAAAAGATTTTGTTACTTTAACTCAGCACCTTACTATTTACTCCACATAATAACTATTTATCCATTCGGGTTGTGGAGGTGTATCATCCGTTTTTAGTATTTCCCGCCATTCCTCATCAGTCAACCTGTCACTCATCGGATGTTTAAATTCGTAATATGATAACACAGGACCAACCGCAAGAACAATATCGCCGTAAGGACGTTTGTATGCAACCAGAAGGTAATCAAGATAACCCGAAGCTTCTTCAAGACATTTTTTCGAATTGGGATCTGTATGAACATCAGCAATGATTGTTGTTTCTAAACCCATGGTACCACTAACTTCTACTATCACGAACGGCTCACGTTTTTCCGGTAATTTATCTGTCGGTTTTACCTTCCCAATTACATTCTCTAATTTTTGGGGGAAATCATGTAGAAATCTATTATCCCCTTCACTTAATTCTTTATTCGCGACCTGAGATTTACAAATCAGATATAACCTATCGAGAACATCGACAAGAGAGGAAAGACGTTTCCCGGACTTTTCGGTCAGCACTTCAAGGTCCTTAAGCCCCCTGTAAGTCATCCCTGCAGTGGCAAGCATGTAAGCGAAAAATTCAGGTAAAGGTTCGACAAATCCCTCCGGCGGAGGGGGCTTTGGAGCACTTTTAACATTCGCTCCTGTCCCCAACAACCCCGTATAACCCTGCTTTGCGTAAAGTATTGTATTGTGTCTGAGTACAGCCCAGGAGGCAAGAGAGGTATTAAGTTGCCTGTCAAGATAAGCTTCTGTCTGCTGACAGGTCTGATACCCTTCCTCTCTCTCTTCATTTAATATCTTTAAAAGATGCAGCCATGCCCAGTATAAATTCCGGTTCCAGTCTTCTTCATTCAAACCGGAAAATTCTTCTCTCAATTTTCGCACCTGTTCTTCGTATCCGGGATATTCATTGTCTTTAGAATCAATTATATGTTTTTCAGCTCTTTTGCTCCCCAAAACACTAAATACATCCAAACCCCTTGGAAATGCTCTAATCGAATATGCCTTACCAGGGTTACGTAAATCCATAACATAGCCAGCTGTAAATCTTTCTGGCATTTCTATGTGGAGCTCACCTACAGCTGGAAATACCAGTTGTCCTAAAATATAAGAATCGGGTATGTAACGTTGACCCATAAATCTAAATCCCATGGTATTCTCCATTAAATCATCCGTTTGCTTCTGTGGAACAGGCTCGTTCTCTCCATAAGCTCCAAGGTCAACTCCCGCATTCCCTGTACCCGAATATATTTCAGGAGGCGCGAGTTTTTTTATTTCAGAAACAAATTGTGAGAATTTTTCTTTTTCTCTAAGCTCCTCAGCAGAAAACTTATTTCCAAAGACACCGCGCAACACTTCCCTGTAATCATAAAGAGTTAAATCATCGGCAAATCCAACAAAGAAAGCGCTCACCGTGTAAATTCTATCCCAGACATCCGCAACTTTTCTTCCATCCGGAATGTTCAATCCTCCGCAATGAGCTGAAATGAGAATAGCCTGTATTGTCTGTATATTGGCGTCATTCTCATTTATTAGAGCCTTAGAAAATGGCGCTATTTGCCCGTGTTCCTCGCTTCCTTTTAAAAGAAAAGCCATTCTGCCATACCACATCATCCCCCTGAAATATCTTTTGAGTTCATCGCTCCTTGTATAATGTCCACGTGGTTTATACTGACTGTAATCCTCCGGCACCTTGAATAATGCTTTTTTTCGCGCTACTTCAAAAAAAGGAAATCCTTTATGTTCTTCAATCCGCCTACATTCCCAATCAACCTGATCTTTCACGTAGGAAGGAGGAGAAAACTCGGGCTCAAATTGTTTTAATGCTATTGAAAAATATGCTACATTACGCTTTGCAGCTTCTTTTAATATACCATCATATTCTTTATAGTTCTCTTCCGAAGTCTTCAATAAAATTCTTGTGATTTCGATAATATCGGGATAGAAAATTTCTTCCTCTATTTCCTTCAATGTCTCGTTAAACATAATGTGAAAAAGGTGTAGAGGAGTATCCGCAGTTATATATAAAGGAACTTTCTGTTTATGTATTTTCTTATAAACATTTGTGATTTTATTTTCTCTTCCTCCATCAACAACAACAAAACCATTCCTCTCGAGCTTTTTTTTACTCTCTACACTTTTCAAATACAATTTTTCGAACTTCTCAAGGTTGGAAATTTTGTTAAGAGAAAGCGGTAGAGGATATTGAGGCATATCGATTTTATACTCTTTCACAACAGGTTCATAATATTTTAGAAAAGCTTCTGATAAATCCTTTTCCTGCGAAAGGGGTGAAACATCTAATATTTCGGCTGCCAAAGCTGTATGCACAAATAGAATAAACAAAAAAAAGAATATAAAACCTACGGAAAAAATTTTTCCTGCTAAAGTTTTCATATTATATACCTCCCTTTTTGTTAAAAAATTTCAGGCTTACTGAAAATGATCTCTTTCAAATCCTTTGCAAACTGTGTTCTTAAAAGTTTATCTGTGTTTCCAAGTGAAGACTCATATTCCTCATCAAAACCTACACTACCTAAAAAAGGAACGCCGAGGTATGCCAATTTATTCTCTTTCTCATCATTTTCGGAGACTTTCATGTTCTCAATAATTCCAATTACCTTTTTTCCTGATTCTTTGCTCATAAGTAAAACTTTCTTCAGGGTACGCAAAGTCAATTTTGACTGGTTTCCGACCATAATGAATTCTATATTATTTATTACTCTTATAACATCCAGGGCAATATCCCCTATACCCGGAGGCATATCGATAATTAAATAATCGAGATCACCCCACCTTGTTATAGCCAACAACTCAATAATAGCATTTGAAAAGTCCTCTCCCCTAAAAGGCAAGGGATTTTCCTTTACAAAATAGACAATAGACATAAACTTTATTCCCCTTAGCAGAGGAGGAATGATCCCTTTTTCTTCCTTTGGAAAAACATCCTCAAAACCAAGAATTACATGATCGGTCGGACCGCTCAAATCAAGGTCTAAAAGACCTACTTCTCTTCCCATACTTTTAAGAACCAGAGCCAGCATAGAGGATACCGAACTCTTCCCCACACCCCCCTTACCACCTGAAACAGCAACGATCTTTTTAATACCAGACAATCTCTCATTTATTACATTTAATCTCGGATCCATAGATCTTAATTTCTCCCTGAAATAAGTGAGGGGGTATCACTCAAGAAAAATGTCTCGGAGACCGAGCGGGCACGGTCTTTTGGCGAAGCCAAAAGGAGCGAGGTCGAGAGCCAAGCAGCAGTTTCCTCGCAGGGGAAACTGACTGCGGTTTTTCGGAGTGATACTCTCGAACGACAACCGTAGGTGAAATGTACTCTATTCTTTTCGAACAATACTCCTCGTGAAATAAAACGCCGGAGAAACTGACTGCGGTTTTTCAGAACGATATACTGAACGAAAACCGAATGTGAAATTGACCGCGGTCCTGACGAATGGTTAGACATCGCTTCTCTTCTAATTTTAGACGGATTAAGCACTAGGTTCTCTGTGGTTGACTTCTGCATTTTATAATCTTTCTCCTTCAATATATTCAATCCAGACACCCCTACCTTTTAAAACCTCAAAATCAGGACTTCCGCATTTAGGGCATTTAGAATAAACTCTTATTATGTCAGGGATAAAATGTACGTATTCCGACTCATCTTCATTTAATTTTTTAACCCCTTCTTCAAAATCCCACTCCCGACCGCAAATCCTACACTTAAAAGAAGCATTCTCCTCTTCTATAACAAATTCTCCCTCTATTTTTTTCATTTTGCAAATTTCATCTAAAGCGGACTCAAAGACATCTTTCTCAATTTGCTGTAATTTGCCAATTCGGACAAGCACCTTATTAACTTTCAAAAGTTTTTTTTCTTCTTTATATTTTAAAACGGTATTCGCAACCGATTCAGCTAAAGCCCATTCGTGCAAAACTTACACTCCTTTTATTAACCTATTCACCAAGATTCAATTGAGTATAAATTAATTTAAAGCGAAAGTCAAGGAGAAGTAAAACGACATCTACAAAATACAATTATAAGAAACCAATTATTTTTTTTACCAGTTTACTTACATAAATCAACAAAATAAAGAATCTTGACATATCGGTTTGTTCTCAATATACTAAATAACACTGATTTAAAAAAATAAAATTTGAGGGGGGTTCTTTATCACTAATCTTCAAATTAAAATAATGTAATTATATCTATAAATTTTAAGGAGGTTTTAGATGAAAAAAGATAGAAAGAAAATTTCGAAAAAAACGAAAAAAAGTTCAAAAAAAACACTTAAGATAAAAATAGACAGAAAAAAGATTTTAGAAAAAGTTAAACAAAAAAAAGTATGGATCCCGGCAGTTACTGCGACAGGGCTTATTCTAATTGCCCTGTTGCTCTACCCAAAAATAAAGAAGGATACTTATCCTCCTAAACATGAAGAACCATCAACTGAAAGCACAACGCCGTACGCAACATCCACAGAACTGAAAATAACATCTCATGGTCCAAAAGACGAAACTCGCGGACAGGCTCAAATAAAAATAAACTTTAACAATCCTATCATACCTCTAACAACGCTGAGCGACGAAATGCGAGATTCAATTCTAAGCCACTTTAATCTTGAACCTTCGGTCAAAGGAAAATTCAGGATTCTGGGAACTTCAGGTGTGGTTTTTGAACCGGAGCATAGCCTTCCCATGGCAACCAATTATATAGTAAAGGTAGAAAAGGGATTAAAAGATATCTTTGGGAATAAACTCAAGGAAAATTTCAGCTGGGAATTCAGAACCCCTCTGCCCCAAATCAGTATTAGTCCCCGAAACGGTTCCCATCACATAAAACTTGACCAGGAGGTATATATAACAAGTAATACCTCTTTAAATTTGAAATCCTTAAAAAATAAAATAGAATTCTTCGAAACCGAAAAGAAGCGAAAAGTAGCATATAAATTTCTGGAACACGAAAAAAACCCGAAAGATGAACAAGATATCGGAATGTACCGCTTGAGTTATAGTTATATACTGGATCCGGTAAGAGAATTGAATAAAGATACCAGATATACCGTAAATATTGCCTCTGGAGTAATGCCTGAAAGAGGAAATAGACCAACCGAAAGAGATTATAATTCAATTTTTCAAACCTATCCTCCCTTTAGATTTACAAAATCCGGCTTCTGCGGTCACTGTGGAAACAAACTTACAACACTTCCATATATAGCTTTCACAAATACCCCTGAATTTGTAAGTGTCGAAAAAAATGTTCTTATTTCTCCTAGAGTAGGGCAAAATCTTGTACGAAATTATTCCGATTGCTATATGGACTACGATATTGGGTTCCACGAAGATCTGTTGGAGCCAAATACAAAATATACTGTAGATTTAAAAGCCGGTCTCACAGATGTTTACGCACAAAAGTTAGAGAACCCTCAACAAATTTCTTTCACAACGGGAGAATTGACTCCAAAAATGTGGGGTCCAAGCGGGTATCAACTCATTACGCCTAATATAGAGCCTAAACTCGGCATAAAAACGGTTAATATAAACAAAGCTTTTTATATTATGCAGGAATTAGAGCCTAAAGATATCCTTATAAGAGAAAGATTGGCTTATTATTACACAATAGACCAACTGATAGATAATTTGGAAGTAAAGGAATCCCGTCAGGATATAAAATTAAACGAAGCAAAAGTAGGAAAAGCCTATTTTGACCTAAAGGAACATCTCAGGAACGGAAAATTCGGTGTGGTTGCCTACCAATTTACCTCTCCAACAGTAGAGTGTTACTCTCAACCCATAAGATTTAACGGTCTTATCCTGCGAACAAATATTGGAATATACACCCAGTTCCATCCAACGGGCGGTATAATCAAATTAAACCAGCTTACTGACGGGAAACCCGTAGGCAAAGCAAAAGTCAAAATATACAGAGAAAACGACCTGCCCAGATTGGAAAAAATATGGGACCTTATTACCGATAAGAATATAAACAGGATTTCTCCTTGCTTCGAAGGAATAACGGATTCCAAAGGAATGCTTCTCCTTTCAGCATCAAATATGCAAAAATGTACAAAAAGGAGAATAAAAAATAAAATACTGAATGAATTATATCCGCCGGAAGCTGACCCTGATGATATTTTATATGACCAGGAAAGATTTGGATTTGCAGAACCGCCAAAGCTTCTAATAGTAGCAGAAAAAGATGATGATTGGACTTTTATTCATACAGAAGAGGGAGGAAATCCTTCTCTCTGGACTTTCGGCTTAAGTTCTGCCTGGGAAGCGGAAAGACCTCTCTGCAGAGGAACGATATTCTCGGATCAGCATTTATATCGTCCCGGCGATACTGTTAGATTGAAGGGTATCTCAAGGTACTTACTTTACGGAAAATTACAAACCGGCAAAGGATTATCCTTCGAAGTTAAACTCAGGGATCCGCACGGTGGAGAAAAACAGATCGAAAAAGTAAGAGTGAACGAATTCGGCACTTTCAATTTTGAAATACCCACAAAAGAGGGTCAAACTCTTGGCTATTACAACATCACGGCAGAAAATAGAAAACATAATCTTAAATTCTACGGCAATTTCAGACTGGCTGAATTCAGAGTGCCGGAGTTCGAAGTCAAAATGGAAATCGATAAAAAAATTGTCGTACCCGGAGCACCCTTCAAAATCTCCTGGGAAGGGAAATATTATTTCGGAGCACCTATGTCAGAAGCAACCTCATCCCTCAACATAACTCGCAGAAGGGCATACTTTAAACCAGAAGGCTGGGAAAATTTTTCCTTCGGCGTTCCCTCTTATCTACAGGAGAAAAAATCTTCAATCAGCGGCAGTTACCTCAGGGAAACTATTAATCTGGATGATAAAGGTAAAGTTTCCAAAACCATCACTCTTCGCCGCGATGACGTTCCATACAATATGACTTACCTTTGCGATGTGGAGGTGACAGACGTTTCAAGACAAACTTCTTCCGCAAACAAAAGTATCACTGTTCTACCGGACAAGCGACTTATTGGCATAAAACTCGACGACTGGATAATTGCGGCAAAAGATATACTGAAAGCATCGGTGATAGTATCCTCACCCGAAGGCAAAACCTTACCTGGAATACCCGTAACGGTTAAACTGATAAAAAGAGAATACCACTGTGTTAAAACAAAAACTCCCGACGGTAAATTCAGAACAGAAAATACAATGGTAAAAAAGGTCGTCAGTACCAAAGAAATAATAAGCACCAGCACACCAAAAGAATTTACCTTTTCCCCCGGGGAAGCCGGATCTTACGCTGTATTTGTCGAGCTTAGAGACAGTCCAAACAGCGGCACCGCTGCAGCAACTTCGGTATGGGTAGCAGGAGAAAGTTACGTCCCCTGGGAAGAAACCGGTGAAGATAAGTTAGAAATTATAATGGATAAGGAAGAATACAAGGTTGGAGATACAGTCCAGGCTTTCATCAAATCACCTTTCCCTGAAGCGGAACTATTTTTGACTGTATGCAGGGAAAAGATTTTCCTGAAAGATTCAAAGGAAATAAAAGGTGGAGGATTCACTTACACTTTCATTGTAACTGAAGATATGGTACCAAATGCTTACCTCGGAGCCGTACTTTACCGACTGGGAGACCCAATCGTTCCCGTGGAAGAAGAAACAGGAAAACATATGGAAAAGATTGGATTTAAAGGCTTTAAAGTCTCAATATCCGACAAATACCTGAAAGTGGAAATTACCCCATCAAGTATGAAACTCAGACCGGCAGAAGAATTAGACGTCGATATTAAAGTTACACGAACGGATAAAAAAGGACATAAAAGTGAATTGACGGTTATGATAGTTGATGAAGCCGTATTGTCTTTGACGGGATATACTCCTCCCGATCTTGTAAAGATTGTGTATAGCCATAGAGGACTTTCCGCAAGAATTACCGATAACCGTCCGTTCATTATAACAAAAGAGGAACTCTTGCAAAAAGGTTACGGTTACGGAGGAGGAGCCGGAGCAATGGTCGGCGGTCCAAGAGTAAGAAAGAATTTTTTGAAACTGGCTTATTACAACCCTGCTCTTGTAACCGATGAAAACGGAAAAGCACATTTTAGTTTTAAGCTACCTGACAACCTGACAACATGGAGAATAATGATAGTCTCGGTTGGAGAAAATGACTTGTTCGGATATAAGGATGAAAAAGTGGTTGTAACCCAACCTTTCGTACTAAGACCTGTTCTTCCCAGATTTGCAAGGATTGGGGATAAATTCTATTCGGGAGTTGCAATTACTAACGCTACGGAAGGGGAAGGCAGTGTTAAGGTATCCGCCGAACTTTCGGGTGAATCGGTAACCCTTAATAAAAAAGAACTACAAGCAAACGAAGCTACTATAAAATCAGGACAATCAAAAACAATTCTTTTTCCGTTCGAAGCTGCCGGAAAAGGAGAAGCAAAATTAAAATTTACCGCGTTCTTTACCGGTACCTTTGGAGGTAAAGAAATAAAAGAATCCGACGCAATAGAGATACCCCTTCAAGTTAAAGAGCTGCTTGCAACGGAAACAGTCGTCGCGGTCGGAGAAACACAAGAAAAAGCACAGCAAGCAATTAAAGTCGATAAAAGCGTAAGAAAAGACATGGGCGGATTACAGGTCACGCTTTCCAGTACAGCCCTAACCAATATCGGTGAAGGAGCAAAATACCTCGTCGAATATCCGTACGGATGTTTGGAGCAAACTTCAAGCAGACTGTTAGCTCTTGTTCAACTCAAATTCCTTTCCGATAAATACGGATTTACTTTAGAATCGGTAAAGCCCGTAGATAAAGTAATAAAAGCAAACATCAGAAAAATCCTCCTAATGCAAAACTCTGACGGCGGATTCAAATTCTGGCCCACGAGTTCACGATCGGACTGTTTTCTCTCGCCATATGTAGCTTATCTCTTTAAAAGATGCAATGCCCTTGGATATGAAATCCCCGAAGACGCAACCGATAACTTACTTGATTTTCTCGAATACACCTTGAGAAATCCTTGTTATTCCTTTGGTACCTGGAAATCGCTGGCAGAATACAGAATTAACATCCTGCTGGGCATGCATTACCTGGGCAAAAATGATGAGACCTACTTTGAAGAATACTATAACCGAAGAAATGAATTAAGTTTTGGTGCACAAATAAGCCTCGCATATCTGCTCTATAAGTCTTCAAGATGGGAAAAGGAAGCACGAATACTCTTGAAAGAAATTAAAAACGGAATGTTTGTTACAGCGCAAACCGCACATTTTGAAAGTCCAAGAGATTTACCCCCATCATGGCTATTTATGTACTCGCCGATAATCACAACTGCTGATGCGACTAAACTTTTCCTTGAAATGGAGCCTGAGAGTGAATTTATATCAAAATTTGCCCGTTATATGCTTAATGCAAGGAAAAACGGAAGATGGCGCTATACATACGAGAACGCCAAAGCCATGGACGCTCTTGTGGAAATTTCACTTAAAAGAGAAGCAAAACCTCCGAAATATTCGGCAAATGTATTAATTGCAGGAGAAAAAGTACTGACGCATATGTTCAAAGGACACGCGTATAAACCTTTTGAAGAATTTCTTCCCATTGCAAATTTACCTGAGGGTCTCTCTAAAATTGAGCTTTCCAAAAAAGGCCAAGGTTATCTGTACTACGTACTGTCCTACTCATATAGATTAAAAGGAGCTCAAACCTCACGAAACGAAGGACTTACAATAAAAAGAACGGTAAAGGATAAAGATTCCGGCAAACTTATCGCAAAATATGAAGCCCAACCCCTTGAGCCTGTCAAAATCAATGCGGGTGACGTTCTTGAAGTCGAGCTTGAATTCAAAGTCAATCAGACTTCTTACCATCTTGTGATTGACGACCCCATTCCTTCGGGACTTGAAGCAATCGATGCCTCGTTAAAAACAACCTCAACACGGTATAACGTCCGCTCACAGGAGAGAACTACCAGAGGCGGATCATGGAATCCAATAAATCACACGGAACTGAGAGATGACAGGGTTGCCCTTTTCTCCGATGTGGTTAAACCGGGCATATATAAGTATAAATATCTTCTCAGAGCAACGACATCAGGCTACTTCTTATGGCCCTGCTCAAAAGTTAGCCTGATGTACGAACCTGAGCAATTCGGTACAAGTAGCGAGGGATTTATAGAAATATTGAATGATTGACTTCAAAAAAGTTAAAGCTAACTTAAATAAGAAAAAAGGTACGCTGATCTTCTTCGGATGTTTAATTACATTTATTCTTGGCTTTCGTGTAACACCCTATTTAATTCCAATCACAGAAAAAGATATACAGCGAGAAATTTTCCATTCTATAAAATTCTATGATAGAAACGGAAAACTGCTTCAAGAAGTCCTGTCCGAAAATTCTAGCCGTTCGATACATATAAAGCTCGATAAAATCTCATCATATTTTATAAAAGCAATAATCGCATCCGAGGATAAAAACTTTTATCACCATAATGGTATCGATTACATAGCTGTCATAAGAGCAGCCTGGCAGAATACAAAAGAAAAAAAAATCGTATCGGGTGCATCTACAATAACCCTCCAGCTTGCACGAATGATGAGACCGGGAGAGCGGACATTACTTAAAAAGATAAAAGAAGCGTACTTTGCGTATCGTCTGGAAGCAGGACTGGGTAAAGAAAAAATTCTTGAATCCTATATAAATAGGATACCGATGGGTGGGAACCTTTACGGTATCGAAGGCGCAACCAGAGCTTACTTCGGGATATCATCTTCGGATTTAACTCTTGCACAGGCTTCTTTTCTGGCTTCCATCCCTAATTCTCCAACCCGTTTAAACCCTTATAATAATCTGAAAGATATTAAGATCCGGCAGAGATACGTACTTGAAAAAATGGCAAAACAAAAGCTTATAGATAAAGAGAGAATTGATAGAATACTAAAAGAAAATATTTCCTTAAGACCACAAACAGCTTCCTTTCTTACACCGCATTTTGTCTTTACGCTCATAAAAACACTGCCGGCAGATGTGCAAAACGTCGAAGTGACCATCGACCGTGAATTACAGAAAATCGTTCAGGAACAAACAAATAGAGTGGTAAAGGCTCTCGAACCCTTTAACGTTACCAACGCAGCTGTTATATTACTCGACAACGCAACAGGCGAAGTCCTTGCATATACTGGTTCGGCAGATTTCTTCAACTCCAAAAATGAAGGCGAGAATGATGGAGCAAGAGCCTTAAGACAACCTGGATCCACCTTAAAACCCTTTCTTTATCTATTAGCTTTTGAAGAAGGATTCACACCTTCAACAATAATTTCCGACATACCAACTTACTACAAAATGCCTACCGGCATATATAGTCCCAAGAACTATTCCGAAGACTTTTACGGTCCTGTAAGATTAAGAGAAGCTTTGGCAAATTCTCTCAATGTACCGGCTGTTAGAGTCTTAGCGAAAACAGGTATAGATAGATTCCTATCGCGTCTTAAGGAGTATGAATTTAATTCTCTAAACAAAGATGCCGACTATTACGGTGTAGGACTTGTTCTCGGAGGAGGAGAAGTATCTCTTTTCGAATTAGCAAGAGCTTACATGTGCTTATCACGCGGAGGGAGTTTTATTCCGATTAAAGAAACGCTAGAAATCGATGGAGAAGAAAAGAAAAATGCTGAATACCAAAAATCAATCTCTACTCCCGAATTGAATTATTTGGTAACCGATATTTTAAGTGATAAATTTGCCCGTACCTCCGAATTCGGATTCAATTCCGTCCTTAATTTTCCCTTTCCCTGCGCCGTAAAAACAGGTACTTCATTCCGTTTTTGTGATAACTGGACAGTAGGGTTTACCAAAGATTATACCCTGGCTGTATGGGTGGGGAATTTCGACCATACTTCTATGCAGAAAGTTTCAGGCGTCTCCGGAGCCGGACCTTTGTTTGCGAATATCATGCATCTACTCTACAGTAAAAAAGATTGGCCGGAGAAAAAGCCATTACCGGAAGAACTCACGAGAGTTCCGATTTGTCCTCTATCAGGTAAAAGACCAAACTGCAATTGCCCCTCTTTTATTGAAGAAATAATACCCAAAAAGAACCTTGCTTTATATAACAAAGACAGCTGTGTTATGCACACCCAGGATAAGGGAAAAGTCTATACGATATTACCAGGCAAATATGAAGAATGGGCAGAAGGTTTCGAATCAAAACATCCAACAAGCAAAATAGAACAGGATAATAGATTTAGAATCATACGACCACAGGATGGAGCAGTATTCTACAGGTTGTCGAATGTAAAGCCCGAGTATCAATCCATAAAAATAGAACTTACAACTACCGAAAAAAAAGAAAAGGTAACCTGGTTATTAAACGAAAAACCATTAAAAGAAACAATTAAGGAACACAGTTTTCTCTGGCAAATAAAACCCGGAGAATATTGTCTCAGGGCTAAATCAAATAAGGATAAAAACTTATCAAGCAGTATCAATTTCACGGTAAAATAAAAACATCTTCCTCGAAAAACTTATTGACTTTCCCGGTAATCGCATTACTCTTAATATTGAAATCGAGATGATAAAAATAACCAAAAAAAACATTGAAAAAAAACTGCTAGAAGCAATCAAAAAAGCTGAAACCGAACTTCCTAAAGACGTTGTAAAAGCTTTAAAAAAGGCAGTTAGTACAGAAAAAGGGGTTGCCAAAATCCAATTGGAAGCAATCCTCGAAAACATAAAAATCGCTTCAAAACAAGGTATTCCAATGTGTCAGGATACTGGCATAATGACATTCTATATAAAAGCAGGCAGTGAATTCAAATACCTTGCAGACTTAAAGAAAATGCTAGAAAATGCGGTAAAAAAAGCCACAAAAGAAATTCCTCTCAGACCCAACACTGTTAATCCCTTTACAGGTAAAAACTCAGGAGATAATCTGGGAAAAAATATTCCTAATATAACCTGGGAACTTACAAGCGGAAAAGAATGTACGATACACATTATACCAAAGGGAGGCGGTTCGGAAAATATGAGTGCCTTGTGGATGTTAAATCCCGGCAGAGGACTAACTGAGTCAAAAAAACTCATCGTAGAGCATATAGTAAATGCCGGAGGAAAACCCTGTCCGCCAACCATCGTGGGAATCGGTATCGGAGGCGGCGCTGATATATGTTTACAACTTGCAAAGAAAGCTCTTTTACGTAAAATCGGAAAACGACACAGCGAAAAAAATGTAGCAAGAATGGAAGAAGAATTAATTGAACTTATAAACAAATCGGGTGTGGGACCTATGGGAATCGGTGGAAAAACTACAGTCCTCGACGTGCATATAGAATACGCACATCGTCACCCTGCGTCTTTTCCGGTGGGTTTGATCTTACAATGCTGGGCTAACAGAAGAAAAACAATTAAATTTACAAAGAACGGTATCATACAAGTTATATAATGAAGAAAATACAACTGCAGACGCCCCTTTCGGTAGAAGATATAAAAAATTTATCCGTAGGAGATATCGTTTTTTTAAGCGGTAAACTTTTCACCGCAAGGGACGAGACACACAAGAAAATGCTCGAGTTAAAAAGAAAGGGCAAAAAAATACCTTTCAATCCCGGAGAAATGGTACTTTTCCACTGTGGTCCCGTCGCCAGAAAAGAAAAAAACAAATGGGTTGTAATATCAGCAGGACCTACAACATCGATTAGAATGGAAGATCTTGAAGGCGAATTTTTATCATCTTTCAGGGTAAAGATGATAATCGGTAAAGGAGGAATGGGTAAAAAAACTTTAAAAGCTCTTAAAAAAACAGGAGCGGTATATACCCATTTCACCGGTGGAGCTGGAGCGCTCGCTGCAAAAGCTGTAAAAAAAGTCGATAATGTTTATTTTCTTGAAGAACTCGGAATACCCGAAGCCGTCTGGATACTTACCGTAGCGAATTTCGGACCTCTTATAGTAACAATGGACGCAAAAGGAAACAGTTTTTATACCCACATAGAAAAGGAAAGAAGAAGAAATCTTGAAAAAATCAATAAAGAAATTAGCCACAAAGACACTACGACACAAAATAAAAAAACATGAACCACAGAGAACACAGAGAAATGATGTATTGAAAAAAAACACTGAGAACACAGAGAAAAATAAAAAAAGCAAATCGCCACGGATTAACACGGATAAAAACGGATTAAAAAAAATATTTTGTTGTTTCTATACTTGTTGTTTTGTTAGGTTGTTGGGTGATTGGGTAGTTAAACAATCCAGAAAATCTGCGTTAATCTGCGTCCAATTATTGGGTTGGGTGGGTCTCAATGTCTCTGTGACATAAAAAATAAGGAATAATCAATGGCTGATAATAAAAATCATGATATCGAAAAACTGCTAAAGAAAGCCGAACTGCCGCAAAAGATATCCCCAAAATGGCATGAGTATTACCGGGGTAAAATTGAAACTTCTTTAAAATGCTCCGTAACAAGCACGGACGACTTCAGCATATGGTATACTCCCGGTGTAGCGGAACCGTGCAGAATGATAAACAAAGACCCATCTCTTGCCTATAAATTCACCAACAAGTGGAACAATGTTGCGATAATATCCGATGGCTCGAGAGTTCTTGGGCTTGGAGATATAGGACCTCTTGCCAGCCTACCAGTTATGGAAGGTAAAAGCCTTTTATTTAAATATCTTGGAGGAGTAAGCGCTTTTCCCGTTGTTTTCGATACAAAAGACCCAGAGAAATTCATCGAAACAGTAAAAATAATCGCTCCCGGCTTCGGAGGAATAAATCTTGAAGATATCGAGAATCCTAAATGTTTTTACATTCTGGATAGACTAAAAGACGAATTAGACATCCCCGTCTGGCATGATGATCAGCAGGGAACCGCTTCAATAGAACTTGCAGGTATCATCAATGCGCTAAAAATTGTAGGCAAAGATATACAAAGGGCAAAATTCTCGATTATCGGAGCGGGTGCCGCGAATGTTGCGCTCTGTAGAATACTATTTAAAGCCGGAGCTAAGGAAAAAAATATTGTAGTAGCCGACAGCAAAGGAATTCTTCATAAAGGACGGGAAGACCTGGAGGAAAACAAGGAACACAATCCCTATAAATGGGACCTTGCTTGTAAGACAAACGAAGAAGGGAAAAGGGGAGATATCGGGGTAGCAATTAAAGGTACTGACGTTATGGTGGCAGCTGCAAAACCCGTTCCCGGAACAATAAAGAAAGAATGGATTTCCGAAATGAATAAAGACGCAATCGTTTTTGCCGTAGCAAATCCGGTTCCGGAAATTTGGCCATGGGAAGCGAAAGAAGCCGGTGCAAGAATAGTCGGAACAGGACGTTCGGACTTTGAAAATCAGATAAATAATTCCCTCGGTTTTCCCGGCATATTCAGAGGAATACTCGATGTAAACGCAAAAACGATAACAGACGAAATGACAATAGCCGCCGCTTATTCTGTTGCAAAAACGGCTGAAGAAAAAGGTCTACGGGAAGATTATATCGTTCCTTCAATGGATGAATGGGAAGTCTTTATAAATGAAGCAGTTGCCGTTGGGCTTAAAGCAATCGAGCAGGGAATAGCCAGAACGCCTTTGAGTGAAAGCGAATTAAGACAAAGCGCAACAGAACTAATCAGCAACTCAAGAAAACAAACAGAATTACATATTAAAGAAGGTTTGATAAAAAAACCACCCGTTTAACATTTAGATTCTCCGAATCTAAGTTAATGGTTAAATAGTCAAATAGTTGAATCGTAAAAATAACAAAAAATAATCCGTGTGAATCCTTTTTTTATCCTGTCGAAATATTTGGGTTGTGTGGTGGGCTTTGTGTCTTTGTGTCTTCGTGGCTAAAAACACCGTTAAGTCCTTGCGGAAAAGTTAAATCTATTTTATTGTTCTCATATGGAAAATAATTTTAAACTTACCTCAGATTATAAACCAACAGGAGATCAACCCCAGGCTATCGAAAACCTTATAAAAGGTATCGAAGAAGGGAAAAAGCATCAAACTCTTTTAGGGGTTACAGGCTCAGGAAAAACTTTTACAATGGCAAATGTTATAGAAAAGCTGAAAATGCCAACGCTAATTTTTTCTCACAATAAAACCCTATCAGCACAATTATACGGTGAATTTAAACAATTCTTTCCGGAAAATGCAGTAGAATACTTTGTTTCTTATTATGATTACTATCAACCGGAAGCTTACGTTCCCGAAAGTGATACTTATATAGGAAAAGACGCCTCGGTAAATGAAGAAATAGAACGGCTAAGGATGAAAGCTACAACTTCCCTACTCGAAAGGAAAGATGTAATAATTGTTGCTTCTGTTTCTTGTATATACGGTCTTGGCTCACCAACGGACTTCTCCAAACAATCAATTAAAGTTTTCAACAATATGGAAATATCAAGAGATAAACTGATAAAGGAACTGGTTTCGATTCAATATAAGCGTAACGATATCGAGTTCGAACAGGGTAATTTTCGCGTAAAGGGAGATATAATCTATTTATATCCATCTTACGAATTCAAAGGATACCGTATAGAGTTTATAGGAGATGAAATCGAACTAATATCTTCTATAGATCCTATAAGTTCTAAGAGAATAGAAGAAATAAACGAACTTCATATTTACCCCGCCCATCATTTTGTTGTCCCCAAAGACAGGGTTTTAAATTCAATAGATAAAATAGAAAAGGAAGCCGAAGAAAGAGTTCAGTACTTTCTGGATAACAAAAAATACATTGAAGCGCAAAGAATAGAGAGCAGGACAAAATATGACATTGAATTCCTGCGGGAAATCGGTTTTTGTTCAGGAATCGAAAATTATTCCAGATATTTATCAGAAAGAGAAGAAGGTGAACCGCCTTATACTCTTATAGATTATTTTCCGGATGAATTCTTGACCATCATCGACGAATCCCACAGAAGTATACCCCAGATAAGAGGAATGTACCACGGAGACAGGTCAAGAAAGGAAACACTTGTAGAATATGGCTTCCGGCTCCCTTCAGCCCTTGATAACAGACCTCTGGATTTTCAAGAATTTCAGGAAAAAACCGATAAAGTTATTTATATCTCAGCCACACCGAATGAGTGGGAAATAAACAAATCAAAGGGAAGAGTAGTAGAACAATTAATTAGACCAACCGGAGTGATTGACCCACCGGTAGAAATAAAAACAACAGCGAATCAAATCGATGACCTTATTGAAGAAATAAGAAAAGAAGTTGAGAAAGGTCATCGAACACTGGTAACAACGCTAACAAAAAAAATGTCGGAAGAACTTACCGAATACTTAATCAATGTAGGTTTGAAAGTTAAATATATGCACTCCGAAATAGATGCCCCCGAAAGAATGGAACTCCTAAGAGGATTACGGCTGGGAGATTTCGACGTACTTGTAGGAATAAATCTTCTTAGAGAAGGTCTTGACTTGCCTGAAGTTACGTTAGTTGCGATTCTCGATGCGGATAAAGCAGGTTTCCTCCGGTCAGAGACTTCTCTTATACAAACCGCGGGAAGAGCCGCTCGCAATATCAACAGTCGGGTTATTCTTTACGCCGAAGGAAAAACAATTGCTATAGACAATGCCTTAAAAGAAATCAATCGCAGAAGAAATATACAGCTTGAATATAACAAAAAACATAACATTATACCTAAAAGCATAAAAAAAACCCGCGAACAGATAATGATGACAACAGTAGTTGCCGGAGATAGAAAGAAAGAAGAAAACGAAATAATGATCGAACTGGAAATCCCGAATGAATTTTCCTCGGAAATAGAAAGAATTGACATGATTGAAAAGCTCCGATTTGAGATGAAACAAAGTGCCGAACGATTGGAATTTGAAAAAGCCGCAAAAATAAGGGACGAAATCAGGAGGATAATACGTGAACAAATTAAAGAAAGAAAAGATTCTACCTTTAATAAGACAAGCGTTAAAGGAAGATATAGGCAAGGCTGACTTAACCACACAAAATATAGCCCCCAAAAAACATACCTCATCCGCCATAATAAAGACAAAAGAAAAAGCAGTACTTTGCGGTTTAGATATAACCAAATGGATATTCGAAGAACTGGGTCAGGTAAAAACGGAAATTCTAGTAGATGAGGGCGTATGGTTAAAACCTCAAGAAATAATTCATATTAAGGGAAATACACGCGCAATAATGATGGGAGAACGAGTAGCTTTGAACTTTATCCAGAGACTAAGCGGAATTTCTACTTATACGAGAAAATTTGTCGATGAAATAAAGAATAGTAACACTTTAATTCTAGACACAAGAAAAAACACCCCTACTTTAAGATATCTGGAGAAATATGCTGTACAAATGGGCAGCGGAACTAACCACAGAATGGGACTATACGATAAAATTCTAATAAAAGAAAATCATATAAAAATTGCAGGGGGAATCAAAAATGCTCTCTCTCTGGCAAACGGTGAAATTGAGGTAAAAAATCTAAAGGAAGTTAAAGAAGCTATAAAATATGGAGCAAACCATTTGCTGTTGGATAACATGTCTATAGAAAATTTAAAAAAAGCAGTTGCCCTGACGAAGGGCAAAGATATAACACTTGAATACTCGGGAAACGTTACACTTGATAACGTAAAAGCAATTGCAAAAACAAGAATCGACCACATTTCAATCGGCGCTTTAACACATTCTTATAAATCAATAGATATATCTCTTTTGATAAAATGATATTGATATTCATACTTTCTCTTCTGGGTGACGATAATACTCTCTACTTAATGGATAAAAGTTTTGCATATGTTCCCATAGAAAAAGAATTTCAGTTTCTGCATAGCAAAAATGGAATCCAAACAACCCACGGATCAAGAAACTCGGAAAAGTTGCATGAAATGTACAGAATAAAAATCTGGATGCCTCTTTTTTCAAGGATGGTCTTTGAATATAATCTAAATAAAGAAAACGATTATAATATAAATACAGAGGAACATTTGTTTAAACTTGGATGGATACCGGAAAAGAAAGCTGAAATACCGCTTTCTTTCTCTGTGTTTTTATCACCACAGTCATCACAAAACAAAAAATATATAGGTATGGGGATCGGATACTGGAAGAATATCAAAAACAACCATTTTCTAAATATAATTATACACGAATTCGATCATAATTATTTAATATCAAACAGAGAAACATCTATTTACGAAGACCTTTTTACAAGATTTCCGATCAGCATCGAACTGGAAGGCTGCGTTAATAGCAATCAAGCTGATTTGTACTACGAGTACTATAAAAAAATACCCGGAAAGAAAAATTTTCTTGAAAATAATATACAAATCGGACACGGCGAATATGGCGGTATGGGACTTACAAACACTATTTATTATCATTTATTCGCGAGAGTTTCCCCGGGTCTGCGACTGGAATACTCGAAAACGGATTCTTCTCATGTCACCGTCCCCCAGGACTCTTTAAGCTATGAATCTCTCACAGCTAATTTCTTCTCCGAACCGTTTATAAAGACCCAAATTTCAGAAAAAAGCACTTTTTACATCGGTTTTCCAATGGATTGGAAATACATTAAAAATGAGTCGTCGGAGTACAGAAGAAAATGGATTGGTTTGACTTTACTGTATAATCATTCGATGTCGGATTATATGGATCTAACTCTGGGGCTACAAAAATCCTGGAGAAATTTAAACGTAGAAAAAAACAGCGAAACAAGAGGTGTTCTAGGATTAGAATTAAAATTCAATCAAACAACATACATTACTTTCCGTCAAGGTATAGAACTGGACTTTCCACTACCTAAAAAATTAAAAGAATATAACAATCATACATATTTGATGATTAATCATTGTTTCTAACCCCTCACTACCCCTCAATTAGCCACAGATTTACACGGATAAACACTGATTTTTTGTTTTTTTACATGTAGAGCTTGTAGTGTTTATTTTTAACTCTATATGAACTACATGTTCTACATGTGCAATTGTTTTTTATTTTTTTATCGAATTAAGATAAACTTTTTCGGCGTCAACATTCTATTACCTGCTTTTAGCGTAAAGAAATAAACACCCACCGAGAAACCTCGCATATCTATAAAATCCCTGAAAAACCCAGCGCTCCTGCTTCTTGATTCAGAAAAGACTCTTCTTCCCAACACATCATAAACGATAAATTCGACACTGATTTGCTGCGGAATGGCGTAATTTACTTCCAGAAAATTTTCGCCAACTAGGGTAGATATATTAAAATCGTAAGAATCGGGTAGAATATTCAAATCATCAATATCGATCGAATCCAGGTAAGGTTTATAATTAAAATTGGTCACTGTTATATAGATATACTCACTACTCATAAGATCAGCCCAATCAATAGTTAATTCATAATTACCTGAAGCATTTGTATATCCTGAAGCGATTAATGAGTTTCCTTCGTTACAAAAAGCTACCAAAGCATTTTCAACAAGAGTCATTGGATTTTCTTCGTAAACATTTACTTCACAAACCAAAGAATCAGTAAAATTATTAATAATTTTATTGACTTTTAACTCTCGAGGAATATCTGTCCGAAGTTGAAGAGAAGGGTCACCGAAAATATGCCAGGTTTGAGCCATCTCCACGCCAATATCGGACGTATCTCCTCCACACTGCTCAATCATATAGCACAAGCCGTTAAAATATGCACTTCCGGCAATACTAGCCTGGTAATGTGCCAGCAGGTTAACAGCACCTTCCTGTCCTATACAGGGGGGTATCCAGGTTTGGTCTATAGTAGGAGCTAACGTTACAATAAACCCCGTAGGATCATCAGGTGTACCGGCAGTCAATACATCCTCAGAGAAACAAGTTCTGCCGTTAAAATTACCAATTTGACATCCAACAGAAATAACATGCGGTAACATCCAATAATTTGTAAGTGCAGCTATATGACTTCGACTGAATCCTCCACCACTTGCCCAACCGGAAGTATTTCCATGCCCGATATAATTTATCATAGACACACCTGAATTTATAGCACTGGCAATAATAGGAGAAGTACCCCAGGGATTATAACTTGAATCAATAGAAGTGTAAGTAAAATAAGGAGAAACATCATATAGTAAAGTATCCTTCAACCATTCACATCTCTGCTTATCCATAATTGTATCGCCATCGTCAGCTTCGTCACTTGCTATCATCAGTCCTCTGTGGTACCAATCCCCTCTCTCTTCCGGATTTCTTTCATATTTTATGCTGCGCATCACCTGATTTCTTATATTATTCGCTTCTCCCCCATTTGATGAAAAACGGCCTATAAAAAGATCCGGATAATAATCAGTACCATCAGTATATGCGTAAATGGGGTCAGCCTCCGCTCCAATAGCCAACCCAACAGTCCCTAAAGGAGGCACAAGTTCATCGCCATCCCCAACAAGCAAACAAAAAGTAACGCCTAAACTATCATATTGATTCTGAATGAAATTTCTTATTGAAGAAGTATCATTTCCTACAACTGATAAACTATATAAGTCCGTTGGTATTCCTTTTCTTCTTTTCCAGATTAAAAAAGAATCCATTTCCGAAACATATTGGTCCGCACATATAATTATCATCCTGCCGGCATCTTCCTCAATCATATCATATCTTAAACTACTTTCCGAATAATTAATGAAAAAATCTTTATACAAATTCTTAACTGATGGTGAAATCGGCTTTTTTACTAATCTATTTTTAACATTCGACAACGCAAACCCTTCAGAATAAACTTCGACAACTAGTTTTTTAAGTATTATAAGTTCTCTATTACCTGCATCATAACGTATTGGATTAACATAAATCGTTACACCTCTAAAGTCCCTGATAATAAAAGGGGCGGAAAGAGTTACCACTTCTACCGGAAATATATCCCCTGATGAATAAAAATCGCTAAAAGTATATGGTACAGAGGAAGGAGAAACATTTCGTAAAATATTTCCCTTGGAAGGCATACCAGGTAAAGCTCCGACTCTCCGGACTTCTTCCCTGATAATCCTCAATTTCATTTTTTTATCATCAGGGACAATTATACTTTTAGCTATTCTGGGAAGCCGAGGATAACCCTTCTTCATGTAGTCGACAACACCTGGTATAGAAATCCTTGAATAACTTTTCCTATTAATTACAACAGTATCCAGATAGAATCCGGGAATCGTAAACTCTATTTGAGTACTTTCGTAACCATTCCGGGATGCATTACACTGAATGGTTTGCGTATTGTTATCCGAAAGACTTAGCCAACTACTCAGGGTTAAAAAAATTAAAATCATATTGCAATTATAATTATTATAGCAGAATAGTCAAGTCGAAAACCTCCCCATCCCCAAAAATTAACCTCACGTTTATAATGAGAAAAAGTCTTGATTATTCAGGAGGTGGTGATATCCTTCTGACAGCTTGACTAAATGCAGAAGGTGGTTGGGTCTCCGTTGGGAAAGTATATATTATATACTAAACCCGTC
>Ga0315545_1000464_pt1 | contig 42671 bp, 50 predicted proteins | sample SalMarSW160210MG_FD_203096 | JGI IMG/M metagenome (GOLD analysis project Ga0315545, IMG submission 203096) | Salt marsh sediment microbial communities from the Plum Island Ecosystem LTER, Massachusetts, United States - Salt Marsh Sediment SW1602-10 ...
CTCCTGTGGGTAAACAATCTGAATCCGGCCGAGAGCTTCCTGGGGGACCTCATCGTGGTCGTCTACCTCTTGACCCTCCCGGCCCTCGCGATCATGATGGGCGGTTTTGCCTCCCGCAATCCCCTGGCCAGCGTCGGGGCATCGCGGGAGATGAAACTGTTGTTGAGCTACGAGCTTCCTTTTGTGCTGGCGATCCTCGTGCCGGTGATCAAATCCGGTTTCGATATCCGCTTGGGCGCGATCCTGAGTGTCCAGGCGGACAACGGCGTTTTTGCGGGCAGCCTCTCGGGATTTCTGGCGCTGGTCGTGGCGATCCTGTGCATGCAGGCGAAGCTGGGGCTGGTGCCCTTTGACATCGCCGAGGCGGAGACCGAGATCGTCGGCGGCCCCCTGATCGAATACTCCGGTTCGGGCCTGGCCGTCTACCGGCTCATGAAGAACATGCTGTTGTTCACGCTGCCGTTCTTTTTGATGATCCTCTTCATGGGGGGCCTGAGGCTCGACGGCATGCATCTCGTATACGGGATACTGAAATACGTGGGGTTGGTGGCCCTGGCGACGGTGATCCGCAATACCAATCCGCGCGTGCGCATCGACCAGGCCGTGCGGTTCTTCTGGGGGCGGATGACGTTGCTGGCCTTCGTGGCGGTCCTGCTGGCCCTGAGAGGATACTAAGGATGTCCATCAAGCTGAATGCGCTTCTCAAATCTCCGTGGGTCTTTCACCTCTCGACGGGAAGCTGTAATAACTGCGACATAGAGGTCCTGGACTGCCTGACCCCGCGGTTCGATATCGAACGGTTCGGCATGCTTCTGGTCGGCAGCATCAAGCACGCGGACGTGCTCCTCGTGACGGGCTCGGCCAACAGGAAGAGCGTTGTGAGGCTCAAGCGGCTCTACGAGCAGATACCCAAGCCGTGCCTCGTGGTGGCGATCGGCGAATGTGCCCTGTCGCGCGGCATGTTCATCCACAGCTACAACTGCCCCGTGCCGCTGGACAAGATCATCCCCGTCGACATCTACATCCCGGGATGTCCGCCCAAGCCCGAGGCGATCATCGCCGGCGTCGTCAAGCTGATCAACCGCGTGCGCGAAAAGGCCGCGGTGAAAAAATAAAAGCCCCATGGACAGGAACGCCGTCATAGAAGACATCAAAAAGAGATTCGAGGCCGACGTCACCGACGTCTTCGATAAGTCGCCCAAGAGGGTCTATATCGGGATCAGGCCGGAATCCATCCGCCGCGTCGCGCAGTACGTCCTGCGGGACCTGGGGGCCCGTTTCAATATCGCCTCCGGCGTGGACGCGCGCGGGCACATGGAGATCCTCTATCACTTCACGCTGGAAGATATCAATCTGCTCGTCTCCTTCCGGGTCATCTTGCCGAAGGAAAAGCTGGAAATCGATTCATTGGCGCCCCTGTTTGAGGGGGCCAACTGGATCGAGAGGGAGATGAACGAGCTTTTGGGCATCACCTTCAAGGGCCACCCGGACATGCGCCGGCTCCTCTTGCCGGCCGAGTGGCCCGAAGGCGTCTACCCGCTGCGCTGTGACTACCGGGAGTGGGATAAAGACGCGATTCGAGACCGAGGCGTGTGATGGCAAGGACCATCGTCCCCATAGGACCCTACCACCCTTTACAGGAAGAGCCGGAGTTCTTCACGCTCACCGTCGACGGGGAGACGGTCGTGGCCATCGACGTCCAGGTGGGCTACAACCACCGGGGCATCGAGAAGCTCTCGGAGACCAAGACCTTCGACCAGTCGACCTTCGTCATCGAGCGGATCTGCGGCATCTGTTCGACGAGCCACCCCTTTGCCTACACGCGGGCGGTGGAGGACATCATCCCCGTCGAGGTGCCCGAGCGCGCCAAGTTCATCCGCACGATCATCGCCGAGGGCGAACGTCTCCACTCGCACCTCTTATGGCTGGGGCTGGCCGGTCACTTCCTGGGTTACAACACCATCTACATGTGGGCCTGGAAGTTGCGCGAAGAGGTCCTTGACGTCTTGGAGATCCTCTCGGGCAACAGGAACAACTACGCCATGTTCAAACCCGGCGGCGTGCGCCGGGACATCAAGGCTGAGGATATCCCCGGCGTGATCAAGAAGCTCGATTCCATCGTGCCCACGCTCACGATGCTGAAGAACGCCGTCGTGGACGATCCCGTCCTGCACGCGCGCACCAAGGGGATCGGCATCCTCACCAAGGAAGAGGCCGTTGATTTCTGCGCGCTGGGCCCCACGTCGCGGGCCTCGGGCGTGGCGCGGGACGCAAGGAAAGATTCCCCTTATGGCGCCTACGATAAGGTGGATTGGGAGATGATCGTCACGCACAACGGCGACGTCTTTGACAAGGTGGTGCTGCGGATCCTGGAGATGCTCGAGTCCGTCAAGATCATGAAGGCGTGCCTGACCCGGCTGCCCAAGGGCGATATTGACCTCAACATCAAGGATATCCCACCCGGCGAGGGGATCGGCCATATCGAGGCCCCGCGGGGAGAGACCTTCCATTACGTGCGCAGCGACGGGACGAACCGGCCCGCGCGCCACAAGGTTCGCGCCCCCACGTTCATGAACCTGCCGACCTATAAAGCGACGGTCGTGGGCGAGACCATTTCGGACGCCACCATTATCCTGGCGGCCATCGACCCGTGTTATTGCTGCACGGAGAGGATGGCGGTGCGCAGCACCAAGGGTAATCTCCTGGGCCGCGGCGAGGACCTCATCCGGCTCTCGCAGGAGAAGACCGAGAAGATGAGAAGGAAGATGGGAAGATGATGCCCCTGGGCACCTTTTTTAAAGCGGATCCGCTCTCGTGTTTTGTCGCGCTCTTCGTGGGCTTCTTCTCCCTCTTGACCGTCATCTATTCTTTCGGGTACATGAAGGGCCGGCCGGGGCAGCGGCGCTATTACCTATATATTCTCCTGACGTTCCTGGCGTCGCTGGCCGCCGTCTTTGCCAACAACCTTATCGTCTTCATCGTCTTCTGGGGTTTCCTGGGGATGCTCCTGTATCTTTTGATCGGCTTCGGGGACAAGGAGCGCACCCCTGCGACGGCCAAGAAGGCCTTTATCCTCATCGGCGGCACGGACGCCTTCATGATCCTGGGGGTGGCCCTCGTCTGGTTTTTGACCGGTTCTTTTGATATCGACAAGACGGGCATCGCGCTGGACAACAGGCTGGCGGTCGTGGCCTACCTGTGTCTGGCAGGTGGGGCCTTTGCCAAGGCCGGGGTCATGCCTTTTCACACGTGGGTCCCGGATACGGCCGAAGACGCGCCGGCGTCGGTCACCGCCTTTCTTCCGGCATCGCTCGATAAGTTGCTGGGCATCTACTTTTTGGCGCGGCTTTCACTCGATATCTTCCGCATGGACGCCGGGATGAACACCTTTCTCATGGCGGTGGGCAGCGTCACCATCATCGCGGCGGTCATGATGGCGCTCATCCAGCATGATTTTAAGAGGCTTCTGGGTTATCACGCCGTCAGCCAGGTGGGCTACATGGTCTTAGGGATCGGGACGGGCAATCCGATCGGCATCGCCGGCGGGCTCTTTCACATGCTCAACCACGCGATCTACAAGTCGTGCCTCTTTTTTTCGGGCGGCGCGGTGGAGAAAGAGGCCGGCACGACGGACCTCGACCGGCTGGGGGGTCTTGCCGGGGCGATGCCCGTGACGTTCATCGCGTTTCTCATCGCATCGTTTTCGATATCGGGGGTCCCGCCCTTTAACGGGTTCGCCTCCAAGTGGATGGTATATCAGGGTGTCATCGAGACGGCCCACGCCGGCGGCCGCCTGTGGGTTCTCTGGATCCTGGCGGCGATAGTCGGCAGCGCCCTGACGCTGGCCAGCTTCATGAAGCTGATCCACGCCGTCTTTTTGGGGCAGCCGTCCCCGGAGCGAAAGAAGGCGACCGGCACGAAAGAGGCACCGGTCTCCATGCTGATCCCCGGTGTGGTGCTGGCGACCCTGTGTGTCGTCTTCGGCGTCTGGGCGTACCAGCTGCCTTTGAAGATGTGGGTCCTGCCGAGCCTGAGGGGCGAGGTGGTCTACGCGGGGTGGTGGCAGGCGGACCTGGCGACCCTGTGGCTTCTCGTTGGGCTCCTGGCGGGCCTTGTCCTTTATCTCTTGGGCACCGCCTTCAAGACGCGGGAGACCGGGATCTTCGTAGGAGGAGAAGATCCGGACGCCTATCCGGAGATGCGGGTCTCGGGGACGGCCTTTTACAACACGATCCAGGAGCTCGGGATCTTGAGGCTTATCTACCGGTGGGCCGAAAATAAGGTCTTCGACGTGTACGAGGTGGGCAGCCGCATGACCTTCGGTTTCAACAAGGTCCTGAGCGCCATCCATAACGGCGTCTTGTCCACGTACCTGGCGTGGTGCCTTTTGGGGATGCTGGTCCTTTTTTATATTTTTTTCAGATAGGCGTATCTTATGCTTGAACTTTATATCCTTCTCGTCTTTATGATCGTCGGCGCGATCATCGCGATCGAGGTCAAGGACCTGCTTTCTTCCGTGGTGGCCGTCGGCGCCGTGGGCCTGGCGCTCTCTATGGCCTTTTTGATCCTCAAGGCGCCGGACGTGGCCATCACGCAGCTGGTCGTCGAGCTTTTGGCCCTCATCATCCTCATCCGGGCGACGCTCAAGAGGGACCTGCCTTTTTCGACCTCCGGCCGGTGGTTCTTCAACACCTTCGTGACGGTCGCCTTCATCGCCGTCTTTCTCATGGCGGCGGTCAGGTGTTTTGGGGACCTGCCGGCCTTCGGCCACCCGATCATGCGGGTAGGGAGCACCTATCTCCAGGAAGGGCTCAGGAGGACCGGCGCGACGAACATCGTGGCGGCCGTCATCCTGGACTTCCGCGCCTTCGATACGCTGGGCGAGGCGACGGTGCTCTTTACCGCCGTCATCGGCGTCCTGGCCGTGGTGCGGCGTACGGGCAGAAAGTCCGAAGGCCAGGTCATCGAGGAAGACTAAATGAGTAAAGAACGCGAACAAGGGATGTCCGTCATCGTCAAGACCATCACCCGCCTGACCGTGGGGCTGATCCTCCTGTACGGCATCTATATCGTCTTGCACGGCCACGTCTCGCCGGGCGGCGGATTTGCGGGCGGGGTCATCATCGCGCTCTCCTTCGTGCACCTGATGTTGGCTTACGGCAAGGACGTGGCGCTCCGCAAGCTCCCGAAGTCGGCGATATCTTTCTTCGAAGGCATGGGGGCGCTTCTCTTTTTAGGCCTGGCGCTTTTGGGGTTCACCGGCGGGTACTTTTTCCTGAACGTCCTGGGCAAGGGGGAGCCGTTCCGGCTCTTCAGCGCGGGCATCATTCCTTTGGCCAACATCGCCATCAGCCTGAAGGTCGGTGCGGGCCTCTTTGCGATATTCGTGGCGCTTGTCTTGTTGAAGCCGGACGCGGAGGAGAAACGATGATCCTTTACATCTTGTGCCTGGTCCTCTTTTGCGTCGGGCTCTACTGTATCCTGCGCAAGCGCAACATCATCAAGATCATCGTCGGCATCATCATTGCGGAATACGCCGTGAACCTCTTTTTTGTCCTCGTGGGGTACCGCATGGAGGGCCGTTCGCCCATCTACGCCTCCGACGCCGATATCCTGAACATGGTCGATGCCCTGCCGCAGGCGGTCGTGCTGACGTCTATCGTCATAGGCCTGGCCACCACGGCGCTCTTGGTGGCGCTTGCCATGCGCATCTATGGAAAGTACGGCACCTTCGACATCACGAAGATCAGGGAGTTGAGAGGATGACCCCGGAAGCCCAGATAATCCCCTTTTTCGTCATCATCCCCCTCGCCGGGGCGTTCGTGACGGCCCTCGTCGGCAAGCGTCTCAAGGCGTTACCCGACATCCTGGGGGTCATGAGCACGGTGGGTCTGCTGGCGCTCTCTCTCGTGTCGGTGCAGCTCGTGCGCCTCTCCGGCGTCCTCGTGTACAGCGTCGGCGCGTGGAGGCCGCCGGTCGGGATCGGGATGGTCTTAGACGGCCTGGCGTCGTTCATGCTCGTGACGGTCAACGTCGTGGCCGCCATTGTCGTCTTGTTTTCCGTGGACTATATGAAGCGGTTCACCTCGAAGTGGCAGTTTTATTCGCTTTTTCTTCTGATGCTCGCCGGGATGAACGGCGTCGTCGTGACCGGCGACCTCTTCAACCTTTTCGTGTTTCTGGAGATCGCCTCCGTGGCGAGTTACGCGCTCGTGGCCTTCGGGACCGAGAAACAGGAGCTGGAGGCGGCCTTCAAGTACGCGGTCATGGGCACGGTGGCCTCGCTCTTTGTGCTCCTGGGCATCGTCTTCTTGTACAGCTTCACCTCGACCTTGAACATGGCGGACATGGCCCTGGTGTTGGCGGCCAAGGGCCCCTCGCACATCGTGCTCCTCGTGAGCGTCCTGTTCCTGATGGGCTTCGGCCTCAAGGCCGCCCTCGTTCCTTTTCACGCATGGCTGCCCGACGCGCACCCGTCGGCACCGGCGCCTATCTCCGCGATGCTCTCCGGCGTGTTGATCAAGTCGTTGGGCGTCTATGCGCTGTGCCGGATATTCTATAACGTGATCGGCATGACGCCGGCCGTCTCTTCGCTCTTTCTCTTTTTGGGCGCGCTCTCGATGGTGATCGGGGTCTTTTTGGCCATCGGCCAGTGGGACCTGAAGCGCCTGTTGGCGTATCACTCCATCAGCCAGATCGGGTATGTCGTGCTGGGCCTGGGTCTGGCGACGCCGCTGGGCATCCTGGGCGGGTTGTTCCATCTTTTCAACCATTCGGTCTTCAAGTCGCTGCTCTTCTTGAATTCGGGCTCCCTGGAGCATGCGACGGGGACACGCGATCTGCGGAAGATGGGTGGGTTGATGCAGCGGATGCCCGTCACCGGCACGACGAGCCTCGTGGCGTCCATGTCCATCGCCGGCATCCCGCCGTTTAACGGTTTCTGGAGCAAGTTGATCATCATCATCGCTGCCGTCGAGGCCCGCCGTTTCGGGTATGCGTTCTGGGCGGTGCTGGCCAGCCTCCTGACGCTGGCCTCCTTCACGAAGGTGATGAAGTACGCCTTCCTCGGCGCGCTGCGCGATAAGGGGCGCGCCCTCGCGGAGGCGCCCGTCTTCATGCGTTGCGCCATGATCCTTTTGGCGTTGATCTGTATCGGCGGCGGGGCCCTGCTCGCCCCCGGCATCCGCGACGTCTTTTTGACCCGCGCGGCCGATGTCGTCCTGCAAGGGCTGCGTTACGGCACAGAGGTCTTCAAGAGGGTGGGGTAAGATGAAAAAGAGGATCGTCCTGTTTTTGACGGCGTATATCGTCTGGGCCCTCCTGAACTGGGTGCCTGACGGACAGCACCTCGCCGTCGGCGTCTTTGTGGCGGCCCTCGTGGCGTATCTGACGGGAGACCTCTTTATCCAGCGGCCGTATCTTCTGAAGCATCCGCATCGTTACGCGGTCTTCTTTTTCCAGTACCTGCCTGTTTTTTTCTGGGAGGTCGTTAAGGCCAATATCGACGTCGCCTACCGCGTCATCCATCCGCGCCTGCCGATCGCGCCCGGCATCGTCAAGGTCAAGACATCCCTGCGGTCTGATACGGCCCTGACGTTTTTGGCGAACTCCATCACGCTGACCCCGGGGACGATGAGCGTTGACGTGGACCGGGCGAGCGGCTTCCTTTACATCCACTGGATCGACGTAAAGGCGAAGGATGTCGAGGCGGCGACACGGATTATCGTTGAGCGTTTTGAGAAGATACTGGGCAAGATTTTTGATTAGGCGATGAGGGGGATGGACACAGACGAGATGAGCACAGACGACAGGCCGAAGATGGTGAAGTGGGTTTTGGGCGCGGTGTTCCTCGGGGCTGCCGTGATGCTTGTCGTCGTGCGGCCGCTGCCTTTTCTCTTTTTCCGGGAACTGCCGCACCTCGCGTTCCTCGGCCGGGCCCTGTACATCATCATCCTGGCGTGTGTCCTGTGCCTGTATCGCATCGGACGGGGGCCGACGGGCGCGGACCGCATCGTCGCCGTGGACATCCTGGGGATCATGATCGTCGGCCTCTGCGCCGTGTTGACGATCGTCACGGGTCGCCCGTGGTATATCGATATCGGGATCGCCTGGGCGCTGGAGAGCTTCATCAGCACGCTCGCGCTTTCAAAGTATCTCGAGGGCAAGGGGTTCGATGAATAGCATGGCCGGTCTTATCTTCGTGGCGGTGGGGTTGTGTTTCGATTTCCTCGGATGCCTGGGGTTGGTGCGGCTGCCCGACGTCTACAACCGTCTCCAGGCGGCCACCAAGTGCGTTACCATGGGCACGTGCAGCATCCTGTTCGGGACGTTTCTCATTGTCGGCTGGAGTGCGCCCGGCATCAAGGCACTCTTGTGCATCGTTTTTCTTTTGTTGACGGCGCCGGTGGCCGCGCACGCGATCGCCCGCGGGGCGCATCGGGCCGGGGTCAAGCTCTGGGAGGGCAGCGTCATCGACCGCTACGCCCAGGACCAAGAGGGCGAGGCCTGATCCTTTTTTAACACGCGTCGCAAGACCATGCGTTATCCAAAACTCAGAGAACTCCTCGAAGCCATCAAGGCCCTGATCCGGGGTCCGTACACCTCGTCGTTCCCGAAGGAGCCCCATGTGCCTCACCCGAACTTCAGGGGGAAACCTAAGTTCAATCAAGAGAAGTGCGTCGGGTGCCTGGCCTGCGAAGAGGTCTGTCCGGTGGGGGCCATCGCGCATCGGGACACGACGCAGGGCGATCCGGCCAAGCGGACCATGATCTATTATGGGGACACGTGCATCTTCTGCGGTCAATGCGAAGCGGCCTGTATCGCCGACCACGAGGGGATCAAGCTCTCCGGCGAATGGGAGCTCTCCTTTTTTGACAGAAAAAAGGACGCCCAGGAGACGATCGACAAGGAATTGCTCCTTTGCGAGATATGCGGCACGCCCGTCGCGTGCCGGGACCACTTGCGGTGGATCTGTGAACGCCTGGGAGAACTGACCTTTTCAAGCCCCACCCTCTATTTGTCCCGCCTGGAGAGCCTCGGTATTATTGATGAGAATCTTTTGTCCGTGATCCGGGACCAGGGACGCTCGGACCGGGTCAAGATCCTGTGCGCGCGCTGCAGGAGAGAGACGACCCAGACGACGAAGTAACACGAGGCTCCTGCCGAAGAGAACCCCTTTTTGCCATCCCGACTTCGCAAAATCGCTCCGGCGGGATGTCGCTGGATGGGCAAGCCCTGCGTCCTACGTAAGGGTTGAGGTGCTCCGGACTTGCCCCATGGGTGCTCCATGAAAGACCGATTGACGTCTCTCTTGAAGGGCAAGGTCGTCCTTGTCGGCATCGGCCATTCTCTGCGCGGGGACGACGGCCTGGGGCCCGCCTTGATCGGCCGCCTGAAAGACCACGTGGGCGCCGTGTGCCTCGATGCCGGAAGCAGTCCGGAGAACTATGCCGGCGCGGTCATCCGGGAGGCGCCGGACACGGTCCTGCTTATCGACGCCGTGCACTTAAAGAGGCCTGCCGGCACCTGGGAGATTCTGGAGGAGGAAGAGATCGCCCGGTCGGGCCTTTCGACGCATGACCTCTCGCCGAAGATGTTCATCGAGTATCTGAAGGTCCGGACGCGGGCCCGTATTTATCTCCTGGGGGTCCAGCCCGGGAACCTGACGTTCGGCGACCCCATCTCCGCGAGCGTCCAGAAGACATTAGAGACGATCGAATATAACATCAAGGAGGTCCTGCCGTGCACGAAACTCACCTGATCGAACCTGTCATCAAAGGCGTGTCCGAGCACGCGGCCAAAGAGGGGGCGCGGTCCGTCTCGAAGCTGCGTCTTAAGCTGGGCGCGCTCCTGGGCGTGAAAGAAGAGTCTTTCCGGGAGACCTTTGCCGTCTTGTCCAAGGGGACGCTCCTGGAGGGCGCCGAGCTTGAGATGAACTTTTTTCCAGGAACGAGGATCGAAGTGGTATCCTTCGATATCGAATAGCGATGGAGACGATCGTCCTGGCCGCCGGGGCCGATACCAAGAACAGCTTTTTGATCGCGCGGGGCCACCGCCTCGTTGCCGGTCCGCGACTCGGGGACCTGGCCGAGATCGGTTCTTACCTGAAATATAAGGCGGGGATCCTTTCGTGCCTCGGCCGGCGCCGGCCTTCGGTTGTCGTCTGCGACCTTCATCCCGGTTATTTTTCGACGCGCTTCGCGCAGGAGGCGTGGGGGATCAGAGGCCGTGGGCCCAAGGGCCGTGGGCCTCAAGGCCGTGCGCCCCGCCTGGTCGGCGTCCAGCATCACCATGCCCACATCGCGAGCGTCATCCAGGAGCACCATCTTATCCCGCCGGTGCTGGGCGTCTGCTTTGACGGCACGGGCTATGGCGTGGACGGTCGGCTGTGGGGAGGAGAGTTCCTCCTCATCGGCCGGCGGGGTTTTCGGCGCCTGGCGCACCTGAAGTACATGAGGATGCCGGGCGCCGAGCGCGTGGTGCGCGAGCCGTGGCGGATGGTCCTGAGTATTTTGGGCGATGCGGCCCTGCCTTTCCTGAAAGGCATAAAAAGGGCGGACCGGGATGCGGTGCGCGTGATGTTGAGCCGCGATATTCCCATGCCGTTGACATCGAGCGCGGGCCGGCTCTTTGATGCGGCGGCCGCGCTCCTGGGATTGTGCCCGTGCGCCGCTTATGAAGCCCAGGGCCCCATGGAACTGGAACGGCTCTGCCGTAGGGGCGTTGTCCGGAGTTACGCGCATAGAAGCAGCCGGCAGGAGGGCGTTCTTGTTATCGACCCGCGGCCGCTCTTCACCGGGATGGCCGCCGATATAAAAAAGAGGGTGCCGACGGACACGATCGCTGCCCGGTTTCACAACGCGATGACAGACATCATCGTTGCCACGGTGCGGCGCCTGTCGCGCGGGCGCGGCCTGCGAAAGGTCGCACTCAGCGGCGGGGTCTTTGCGAACCGTATCCTGGCGTCACGCGCGCGAGAGCGGCTTAGTGATCTGGGATTTCGCGTCTTCACCAACGAACGCCTGCCCGTGAATGATTGGAACATCGCCTGGGGGCAATACTATGTGTCTGGCCGTTCCCGCAAGGATTGAAAAGATCGGCAAGGGGGAGGCGCTCGTTGATTTCGGCGGCGTGAAGAAAAAGATATCCCTCGGGCTCCTGGCCCATGCCGGGGTCGGCGATTACGTGCTCGTCCATGCGGGCTTTGCCATCGGGAAGGTGACGAGGCAGGAGGCCGAAGAGACACAGCGTGCGATCGAGGAGTTACACAAGGCCTTGCGTTCATGAAACGTGACCCTATCCGGCTGATGGAGGTCTGCGGCACGCACACCATGGCGATCGCCCAGGCGGGCATCAAGAAGGTCCTGCCGGTCGGGATCACGCTTTTGTCGGGACCCGGGTGCCCGGTGTGCGTGACGGCCGCACGGGACATCGACCGCGCCCTCGCGATCGGCCGCCAGCGAGATGTCATCATGACGACGTTCGGCGACATGATGCGCGTGCCGGGCTCTGGAGGGACTTTTCAGGATCTCAAAAAAGAAGGATACGACATCCGCGTCGTCTACTCCTGCCTCGACGCGCTCGAGATCGCGCGCCGCCATCCCCGCAAGGAGGTCGTTTTCATGGGCGTGGGGTTCGAGACGACATCTCCCACCATCGCCGCCACCGTGCGCCGGGCCCGGAAAGAGGGCGTACGCAACTTTTCGGTCCTGTCCTGTTTCAAGCTGATCTTTCCGGCGCTGGAGGCGCTCCTCGTGTCGGACGCGGCCCGCATCGACGGCTTCATCTGCCCGGGCCACGTCAGCGTCATCACGGGCAGCCGGCCTTATGAATCGATCGTCAGGCGCTTTGGCAAGCCCTGTGTGATCACTGGTTTTGAACCCTCGGATATCCTCAAAGGTATCGGGACGTTGATCCGGGCCCACTGCGCACGTCGGCCCCGCGTTGTGATAGAATACAAGAGGGCCGTGCGGCCGGAGGGCAACAGGAGGGCCCGCGCACTCCTCGATACGGTCTTTGAGGCGACGACGGCTGAATGGCGCGGCCTGGGCGTCCTCAAAAAGAGCGGTCTGGCGTTCCGGCGCGCCTTCAGGGATTTCGACGCCGTCCGGCGTTGGCCGGTACGCGTGCCGGCGAGCAGGATGCCTGCCGGGTGTCTGTGCGGCCAGGTCCTGTGCGGGGTCAAGACGCCGACGGACTGCCGTCTCTTTGGAAAAAAATGCACCCCCGAGCATCCTGTCGGGCCCTGCATGGTCTCTTCGGAGGGGACCTGCGCGGCCTTTTACCGTTACGGACGATAAGGAAGGGTACGCGAAGGAAGGATACGCGAAGGAATGGTACGCGAAGGAAGGACACGCGGTGAACGCATAACGCTCGCGCACGGAAACGGCGGCCGGCTGATGCACGCGCTCGTGGACCGCCTGGCGGCGCATTTTACCAATCCTATCCTCGAAGAGAGGGCGGACGCCGCCGAGGTGCGTGTCGGCGGGGCGCGGCTGGCCTTTACCACGGATTCCTATGTCGTGGATCCTCTCTTTTTTCCGGGCGGTGACATCGGGTCCCTCGCGGTCTTCGGCACGGTCAACGACCTGGCGATGAAGGGCGCCCGTCCGCTTTTTCTCTCCCTCGGCCTGATCTGTGAAGAGGGACTTCCGATGTTGCTCCTGGACCGGGTGGCGCGTTCGATCAAGAAGGCGGCCCGCCGGGCGGGCGTGCGCATCGTCACCGGCGACATCAAGGTCGTGGAAAAAGGCGCGGCACAAAAACTTTTCATCAACACGTCGGGGATAGGCCCCATTACCTATGCCGGCCGCCTGGGCGTCCGTGCGCATCCAGGCGATGTCCTCCTGATCAACGGCGGTATCGCGGAGCACGGCATGGCCATTTTCCAGGCCCGGAACAAGATGGGGTTCCTGGCGGATATCAAAAGCGATTGCGCGCCCCTCGACGGCGCGGTCAGGCGGTGCCTGGCAAGGTCGAAGAGGATCCATTTTTTGAGGGACGTGACGCGCGGCGGCCTGGCCACGACCCTGAACGAGATCGTGCGGGTCTCGGCCGTGGGCGTCGAGATCCGTGAAAAAGATATTCCGGTCAGGCCCGCCGTGAAAAAGATGTGTGATGTGCTGGGGTTCGACCCGCTCTACCTGCCCAGCGAGGGCCGGTTCGTCTGCTGCGTCGATGGGAGGGACGGTGGGTCGGTCAAGGCGGCGATGGGGCCGCGGGCGCGGGTCATCGGCCGCGTCGTCGGCGGTCACCGGGGCGAGGTGCACCTATTGACCCGCGTGGGCGTCGGCCGGCTCCTGCCCATGTTGGAGCAGGACCAATTGCCGCGCATCTGCTGAGCTATGATCCCTTTTAAAAAAGCCCAGGCGATCGTCTTCAGGCACCGCGTCCTCAGGACCGTGGCGCGCGGCGGCCTTGCAGAAAGCCGTGATCGTATCCTGGCAGAGGATTTCCGCGCCGCCTCCGACGCGCCGGCCTTCGACCGGTCGCTCTTTGACGGTTATGCCGTGCGCGCCGCAGATGTCAGGAGGCCCGGCACGCCGCTGCGGATCATCGAAGAGGTCTTTGCCGGGCAGCGGCCGCGAAAGACCCTCCAAAAAGGCACGTGCGCCTGGATAGCGACGGGCGCGATGCTCCCGAAGGGCGCTGACGCGGTGGTGAAAAAAGAGGACGTGGGACTTTTGTCCGGCGACTGCGCCGTCGTGCAGACCGCAGTCAAGAAGGGCGCAAATTTTACGCGCAAGGGAAGTTATTTTAAAAAGGGCAGATGTCTTTTAAGAAGGGGGACGTTGTTGGATGCGGCCCCTATCGGCCTGCTGGCGTCCCAGGGCGTCAAGGGCGTCGGTACCTTTCGGCCGCCCCGCGTGGCCGTTCTTTCGACGGGCGATGAGATCGTCGAGGCCGGACGGCCCAGGCAGCGGACGCAGATATGGAATGCCTCCGCGCCCATGCTCCTGGCGGCGCTGAACCGCCTCGGGATCGAAGGCCGTTATCTGGGCTGCGTCAAAGACAGGCCGGGGGCCCTGAAGAAGAAGCTCGCCCAGGGGTTGCGCGATGACGTCCTGATCGTCACGGGCGCGGTCTCCGCGGGAAAGAAAGACGAGGTCCCCGCGATGCTCAAGAAGCTCGGCGTGCGCATCGTTTTTCACAGGGTGCGCATCCGGCCGGGCAAGCCGGTGTTGTTCGGTGTGCGCGGCCGGCGCCTGGTCTTCGGCCTGCCGGGCAATGTCGTCTCGAGCCTTGTGACCTTCGTTCTTTTCGTCAAGCCGGTCCTCGAGCGCTTCGTGGGCCGGCCGGACCGGACGTCCTTTGAGAAGGGCGTTCTCACGAAGGCAACGGGCAATGACAGCGGTCGTCTCTCTTTTCTGCCCGGCCGCCTGGAACGCCGCGGCGGCAGGGACCGGATCACCCCTTTGCGTTTTTGCGACAGCTCGGACCTGCGGGCCGCCGCCAACGCCGATGTCTTTTATGTCTTAAAGGAAAACCAGGAGCAGGTGGGCCGCGGGGTGAGCGTGCCCTTTTTGAGGATACCGTTATGAGCGCATCCCCCTGCACGTATCTGCGTATTTCCTTGACCGACCGCTGCGATTTTAATTGCTTTTACTGCGCGCCGTCCTCGCGGCCGCGCCTCCTGGATGAGCGCGCGATCCTGACACGCGAAGAGATCGTCTTTCTTTCGGCGGCCTTCTGCCGCCACGGCATCCGGCACATCCGCCTGACCGGCGGGGAGCCGCTCCTCAGGGAAGACATAAGTTTATTGCTCGACGAGCTCAAGGGGCTGGGTATGCTCGAGCGCCTCTCTGTGACTACCAACGGCGGAAAGCTCGCCCCGTGCGTTGCCGAGCTCGTCGGGAGGGGGTTGTCGCATATCAACATCAGCCTGGATAGCCTGCAGCCCCGGCGCTTCGCCAAGATAACCGGCCGCGCCGTCTTGTCCCGCGTCAAGAAGGGCATCATCGAGGCCGTGCGCTGTTGTCCCGGCCGCGTGAAGCTCAATGTCCTGTTGATCCGCGGTTTTAATGACGACGAGATCGTCGATTTCGTCGCCTGGGGGCTGCGCCACGGTCTCGTCGTTCGCTTCATCGAGTACTTTCCCACGTCCCGGCGCAGCCGCATCTTTCATGACCACTTCATCCCGACGGCGGTGGTGCGCAAGACCATCGAAGAGCACTTCGGTGTCCTCCAAGACGTGGGCCGCGACCCCTTGGGCGGACCGGCGGATTATGTCCGTTTAGAGGGGGCACCGACGCGTATCGGTTTTATCAGCTCCGTCACGGGCTCCCTGTGCGGCACGTGCAACCGCCTGCGCCTGTCGGCAGACGGGAAGCTCTACCCGTGTCTCCATTCGGACTATCATATCGACCTGGCGGGGCCGCTGCGTGCCGGCCGGACGGCCGACATTGACGCGCTCATCGCCGAAGCGGCCCGCCGCAAGAAAGATCTGAACAAGTTCGTCTGCGCCCGCGACTTTGACATGTCCGCCATCGGCGGCTGACTTTTCGTGCCGGCCGGACGGGGGACCCTCTACCGTCAAACGAAGTAATCCGGCGTCTGCTTCGGTTTGCCTTTTTGCCGTTACGCTCCATCAAACCGGGTCGCTACGGCAAAAAGGCAATTCCTCGCAGACCTTTGCCGGAAAACTTTCTTATTGTCTTCCGGTAGAGGGTCCCCCAGCCGGCCCGGAAACAGTCGCGCCGGCCGCACACAGATAGTAAAGCGAGGAGTCCATATGGCGATACGGATGATCGACATCACGGATAAGAAGAGGACGAAGAGGGAGGCGGTGGCGAGCGTCGAGGTTCGCGCGTCGCAGCGGACGCTCAGGAAGATCGGGCAAGGGACCCTCGCCAAGGGGGATTGTCTGACGGCGGCACAGGGCGCCGGCGTGCTGGCGGCCAAGGGCGTGGCAGGCCTCTTGCCCTTATGCCATCCGGTCCGCGTCACCCACGTCGACATCTCTTTTTCGTTGCGGCCCAAGGCGCTTGTGATCGGCGCGCGCGTCAAGGCACGGGACGCGACCGGCGTGGAGATGGAGGCGCTGGCGGCCTGCGCGGTCGCGGCCCTGACGGTCTATGACATGGCCAAGGCCGAGGAGCCGGGGATCGTCATCGGCGACCTGAGACTGCTGAAGAAGACCGGCGGCAAGAGCGCCTACCTGGCCGGCGCAAAAAAGCGGGACTAGACAGCCGGGTCCCTGTGTCTTTTTTCTAGAATTTATGATGACGGGAAGGGTCTTTTCCATCAACGTCAGCGTCGAGAAGGGCCAGCTGAAGCAGATGGTCGGCGGCGCGATGCTGCGCGCCGGCCACGGGGTCGAGGACGATGCCCACGCCGGGCCGGGCCGGCGGCAGGTGAGCCTCCTGGGCATCGAGACGATCGAGGCGGCGGAGCACCGGGCCGGCGGCGCGGACGTGGACTTTCGTCCCGGGATCTTTGCCGAGAACATCACGACCGAGGACGTGGACTTGCGGTCCGTGCGCGTCGGCGACACGATCCGGATCGGCGCGACGGCCCAGCTGTGCGTCAGCCAGATCGGCAAGGAGTGTCACGACGGCTGCGCGATCATGAAGAGGACCGGCGCGTGCGTCATGCCCAAGAGGGGCGTCTTCGCGGTCGTCCTCTCCGGCGGGCCGGTGCGCGTGCACGACCGCATCGAGATCAGGAGGGCCGGCAGAGGGTTCTTGTCGTGGCTGAAGAGATAAGGAATCTTACGCTCAAGGAGCTGGAGGCGCGCTTCGCGGAACTGGGCATCGAACGTTACCGCGCCGCCCAGGTCTTCGGGTGGCTTTACGTTAAGGGCGTCGATGATTTTTCCCTGATGACGAATCTCTCCGAGTCCCTGCGCGAGCGGATCCGGGCGTCCTTTGTCATCGGGGGGATGGATGTCGAGAAGGTCCAGACGGCGGCCGACGGGGTCCGCAAGTTCCTCTTCAGGTTGAAAGACGGCTCCCGCATCGAGTCGGTCGCGATCCCGCACGACGGGCGCTGGACGGCGTGTCTGTCGACGCAGGTGGGTTGCCGCTTCGGCTGCGCCTTCTGCGCCAGCGGGTCGGGGGGCTTCAAGAGGAATCTTGCACCTTCTGAGATCGTGGGCCAACTCCTCGCCGTGCGGCGTTGCCTTTCCGAAGACCACGTCAGCCACGTCGTCTTCATGGGCGTGGGCGAGCCGCTCGATAATTACGACAACCTGCTCAAGAGCGTGCGCCTCCTCAACGAGGAGAAGGGATTGCACCTGGGGATGCGCAAGATGACGGTCTCCACGTGCGGCCTCGCCGGCGGCATCAACCGTCTCGCCGGGGAGGCACTCGAGCTCGAGCTGTCCGTGTCGCTGCATGCCGCGACCGACAAGAAGCGCTCCGAGATACTGCCCGTCAACCGCATCGACCCGCTCAAGTGTCTTGTCTCAGCGGTGCGGACCTACATCGAGGAGACGGGGCGCAAGGTCACCTTCGAATATGTCCTCCTGGGTTCCTACAATACCTCTGTCGAGGATGCCCGGGCGCTGGTCAAATTGGTGCGCGGCATGAACGTCAAGATCAACCTGATCCCGTATAATGACGCCCAGGCCCGTGCCGCCTTCCGGGCGCCGACGAAGCTGGAGGCCTTGTTTTTCAAGAGCCATCTTTCCCGGCACGGGATAGACGTGACGCTGCGCCGGCCCCGCGGAGGGGATATCCGCGCCGCCTGCGGCCAGTTGCGTGCGCAGGCGATGACGTAAGCGGTCTGGCGACCAGGCCTTTCACCTGGCAGTCGCCTTGCCAAGGACTGGTCTCGAGCATAAGGAAGTCATCCAATTTGCAGGCGGACAAGAGGAGGCAAATTGAGGGCCCACACGAAGAAGGTCCACACGACGTCGATGAAGGTCCGCTACGCCGAGACGGACAATATGGGCATCGTCTATTACGCCAATTACCTCGTCTGGTTCGAGGTGGGACGCACCGAGTATCTCCTGGCCCAGGGGGTCGATTACCGTGACGTGGAGAAGGAAGGGCTCTTCATGGCGGTCGTCGAGGCGCACTGCGTCTACAAGGCGCCGGCCCGCTACGGCGAGACGGTGACCGTTGCGACGTGGCCCGAAGAGGTCAAAAATTCGAGCCTCACCTTCGGTTACCGCGTGACGCCGCAGGGACAAGAGAAGGTGCTGGTGGAGGGATGGACGGCGCACGTCCTCATTGACAAGGACCTGCGGCCCAGGAAGATTCCGGAGAAGATCAGGGCATTGCTGGTGTAGGCAGGGGGGACCCCAAGGCCCAGGAGCAGCCCCCGGATACAGTTTCCCGAATATGTTCGAAACTGTTTCGGAGGTGTTCGGGAAAGTGTAAGATGGTAAAAGTCATCGTTTTGTTAACGGGGATGGTCCTGCTGGCGGGGTGCGCGACGGTGTATAATCCGGCGACGCAGCGCGAGGAGGGAATCTTCATCGACAGCGCCCAGGAGGTCCAGGTCGGCCGCAGCATGGCCGAGAATATCATCACGAAAGAGGACCGCCTCCTGCAGGATCCCGTCCGGCAGCGTTATGTCAATACCATCGGCGGACGGGTCGCGCGCGTCTCGGACCGGCCCGAGCTCGTCTATCGCTTTTTTGTTTTGGACAACGAGGACCTGAACGCCTTTGCGCTGCCGGGCGGGTACGTCTATATTTACAGCGGCCTCCTGAAACGGCTGGATGACGACGCAACAGCCGCCATCCTGGCGCACGAGGTCGCGCACGTAGCGGCCAGGCATTCGGTGAAGAGGATGCAGTCGGCGCTCGGCTACAACACGCTCCTGGCCGTGGCGGTCGCGGGGCTGGGCGGCAAGGACCCGGCCTTCGCGGAGAAACTCGTCGGGGTCTCGGACGTCGTCTACGACCTCTTGTCCCGCGGTTACAGCCGTCAGGACGAGCTCCTGGCGGACAGGCTCGCCGTGAAATATCTGAAGGCGGCGGGTTACGATCCGCACGGTCTTATCCGCGTCCTTGAGCTCCTGGAGGCGCAAAAGGGGCCCGGCGGCCGCGTCTTTGAGGTCCTGAGCACGCACCCGCGCCTACAGGAGAGGATCCGTCAGGTCCAAGAGGAGATCGCGCGGCCCGGAGGGGCGGGGCCTGCGGCCGAGGAACCGTTCTTCTAGCGAGATGAACCTTTTTAAGGATGGAGGGCAGCAGGGAGGGAGCCAACGGTTCGGCTATCGCTTGTTTTTCTTTCTTCTCGCTATCAATAGGGAAACATCATAGCCGTCTTTTTTGCGTTCGGATTTCTTCTTGTTTTTTATCAGTTCATCAAGTCCTATAAAGAATGTTTTTTGTTTTCCATAAATACCGACAGCCCTGTTTTTCCATACTTCCCTGAAGCCGCAGCCCTCCAGAGAGGTCATTAAATCGACTCTCACAGGTTCGTAACCAAGCTGAATAATTTTTCCTTTTTGCGTGAAATCTTTTTCTTCAAGGCCCCGGATTTTAAATCCGAATTCGGCAAGTGATTTTATGATTCTGCGCGCATTTTCCTTATTCGGCTCGACCAGGATATCCAAATCTTTCGTATATCTTGGCTTAGCGTAGAAGGCAACAGCGTAAGCGCCGATAATACAATAGGTTACGTTATTTTTATTGAATTATTTTAATAACTCTTCGAAGTCTTTTTCCGTTTTCATTTCTCGGCGCCTTTAATTTGTAATAGTTCTCTCGTAACAGCTGCATCGTGCTTATTCTTTCTGCTTTCGACATCTTCATATAGTAGGCAGCATCAAACTCTTCCGCCTCCTTGAACGAATTCGTTTTATGGAGCCATATTTTTTTCATGGTTAAATTATACTCTCTCGACGCGCTTTTCTCAATGGCTATTCGGCGGTCCGTTTCTTTTTCCCGTGAGGCCGGGAGTGTGGTATAATTAACAAAAAAGAGAGGTGAGCCATGAAATCCATCCTGCTTGTTGATGACGAGAAAGACATCCTGGAGTCACTGGGCGCTTCGTTGCGGCGCAGCGGCTATCGCGTCTTTACCGCCCCGACAGGGCAGGAGGCCCTCGATCTGGCGAAGAAGGAACACCCTCAGATCATCGTCCTTGATCTGATCTTGCCGGACGTGGACGGCAGCGAGGTGGCGGCCCGGCTCCTGCGGGATCCGGAGACGCGCGATATCCCCGTGATCTTCCTGACCTCCATCATGAGAAAAGAGGAGCAGAAGACCGAGGGGACGCAGATCGGCAGCCGCTGTGTGGTCGCCAAGCCCTGCCGGCCGGAAGAGATCCTCGCCCTCGTCAAGGACCATATCGGGCCGTCCGACTCCTGATCCTTTATGCGCCTGCAGGTCTTTCTCTCCCGAAGTGGCGCGTGTTCCCGTAGAAAGGCCCTTGTCGTCGTCTTTGACGGCCGCGTCTCGGTCAACGGCCGCGTCGTCGGCGAACCCTCCTTTCCCGTCAACCCCGAAGAAGACCGTGTCCTTCTCGACGGCCGGCCCGTCGGCCCCGGCGATAAGGCCTACGTCCTCTTCCACAAGCCCAAAGGGGTCGTGACCACGAAGCGCGACCGCTTCGCCGATAAAACGGTTCTGGATTTTTTCCCCACCGACCTCAAACACCTCAATCCCGTCGGCCGGCTGGACAAGGACACGACGGGTCTCTTATTCTTGACCAATGACGGCGACCTCGCCCACCGCCTGATGCACCCGTCTTTTGACGTCGACAAGGTCTATCGCGTCCGTTGCGACAGGGCCTTGGGGCCCGCCGACAAGAGGAAGCTGGAGAAGGGGGTCGTCCTCGACGGCAAGAGGACCCTGCCTTGCCGGATAGCGGGGCGGGGGGCGGCGGATATCGAGGTGACGATCCACGAAGGCCGCAAGCGCCAGGTCCGGCGCATGTTTGCTCTTCTTGGCTATTGCGTCCAGGAGCTCCAGAGGATCCGGCACGGTCCTTTGGCGTTGGGAGATCTCAAGCCCGGTTCCTGGCGGAGGCTCGCCCCGCATGAAATTCAGGGTCTCAAGGCCGCCGTATATGATATAATTTGACTATGAAACCAGGGACTTGTCTTGCAACGGGTTTTCCCCTAAGGGTTTTGCGGCCCAAGGGTTTTACGCTTGTCGAGGTCGTTGTTATCGTGCTCGTCGTCGCCATTCTGGCGGGCATCGCCGTTGTCTCCTATCAGCGCATCATCGGGGATGCTGAGGATAGCGAGGCCGTCGTCCAGTTAGGGGCCATCCGGCAGGCCGAGTTTGCCGAGCGGGCCCAGGCCGGGACCTTTGTCAACGCCAGCACCACCGAAGACGTCGGCGTCAAGCTCGATATCCTCGAGCTCCAGGACAAGATCTTCCGCTACAAGGTCGTCAACGCGACCCTCGACGATTTCCTCGCCCTGGCCGAGCGCATCATGGAGGACCCGACCGGCAAGAAGTCGGCCATGATCGCCCTGAGCGCCGACGGCACCCTCAGCAAAAGCACTGCGTACTACGGCATGGGGTATGGGGGACAAGGGGGTGCGGCCGGCGGCGGAGGCGGCGGTGGCGCTTCCCTTGGCGGCGGAAGCGGTTCCGGAGCGGGCGGCGGCGGCGGAGGAGGCGACGGAGGAGGCGACGGAGGAGGCGGTTCCGGAGACAGCGGTTCCGGAGACGGCGAAGAGGGATCTCCCGAACCCTCTTCTTCCTCGGCTCAGGCCGAGTGGGGGACTCCGCAGGCCACGGGCAACGACGGTTTTATCCAGCTGGGGTGGGATTTTTCTTCGGGTTTTCCAGCGACCTCTTTCCGCATCAGCCGCGCGACGTCGCAGGAAGGACCCTTCAAACTTTTCGTAGACGGATGGCCCGTCTGGTATACCAACTTTGTCGATTTTGTGGCCAACGACCAGCTGTATTTTTACAAGATCGAAGCCGTCGCCGACGACGGAACATTTATCGTATGCCCTTCCACTCTTTGGGCCATGGCATCGGCGACATCCACCTATGCGGTGGCGGTCCAGGCGGCTTTTGAGATATTGGACGTCTCGGTCGCAGGGGCACAGATCGCCGACAGGGTCGATCTTTATGGCGCCTCCATCGGTTTCGGGTCGGGCGTGGAGGGCGCGGCGGCGTGGTATGAGCCGTTCTTTAACACCATCACCATTAATATAAGTGAGTTTTCGAGCAGTGTCAACGTGCACGCGGCCCTGTTGGGCCACGAGGGGACGCATGCCTGGTGGTACCACGACACGACGCAGGGTCAGCCCCTGCGGGCCGGCGACCCCGATGACCCGGACAGACTTGATGACAACTCCATCGATCAGGAGTATCATGCCTTTACCAACGGCGCCAACGTCTGGGATGAGGTCAAGGATCCCGCCGAAACAGATTTCAACCAGGATTCTTGGGCGGCGGTCATGGCCCTGGGCGAGGCGCAGGCGAAAGAAGTCATCCGTCTGTATTATCCCGGCTTGCAGGAATACTAATACGACGTAACCATGAGGGACGCATGAAGACGAAGAAGGCATTGATCGTCGGGGTGGTGGCGGCGTTGGCCGCGGGGTTGATTCTTTTCTTTGCGCGCGAGGTCGATATGAATATGCCGTTGGAGCGATATGAAGGCGACGCGTTTTCTTTTCAATACCCCAAAGACTGGACGCTGAGGGAGTCCGTCGGCTCGACGGAAAAGTACTTCCAGGTCCATGTCTTCGGCGCGATCGACAAAGGCGTCGGCTTCGGGGCCTCCGTGACGCTGACCGTCTACCCGAAGAAGGCGGCCGGCGGGGCGCATGATTCGGCCCGGGAGCTGGCCGCGGCACACGAAGCGCGCGCTGAAAAGCTGCCCGGCTATAAGCTCCAGGAGAAGAAAGACAGGCGTCTGCCGTGCGGCGTCCTCGCCGAAGAATTCCGCGCGGTCTATATCTTTCGGCTGCCTCTTTATCATCCCGAGGCCAAGGATACCCCCGTCAGAGAGCATTCCCTGTTTTTCGAACACAAGGATAGCCTTTATGTCTTGAGCTATAAGAACCTCGTGGACGATTATTGGGCCGCCGCGCCGGTCTTCGACCGGATCATCAAAAGCCTCCGCCTTAAGATACGTTGATCCCATAACGAAAATCCACCTCGCGCCTGTTCCCTTTCCTGTTGAAGTGAAAGGGGTTTTGTGCTAAACTATAACCACAATGGAAGGTTCCTATGTCGATAGGAATTCTTTCCTGGGAAGACGGTCGGGGGGCTCCGTTGGGGTGCCCCTTTTTTTATCTTGAAGACGGACGCATGTCATGATGGAACCCGATAACCTCTGGCACCTGGGCCGCAAACTCGGGGAGCCGGACCTTCCGCTCGCCTACCAGATCCTCTATCAGCTCATCGACGAGAAGTACCGCGTCCTCCTCGATGCGTCGAGCGATTTCATGTGCATCGCGGACCGGGAGGGTAAGTTCATCTACGTCAACAAGCACCTCGCGGACTCCCTGGGGTACACCAAGAAAGAGCTGATCGGCATGCGCCTGCGGGATATCATCGCCCCGGAGATGCGCGCCGATTTCCTCGACCGGAGCCGGACGTTCCTTAAAAAGGGCAAGATCAAGATCGATGACTTCGTCCTGTTGACCAAGTACGGCGGCAAGATCACGGGCGAGATGAACGCGATGGCCTTCTTCGACAACACCGGCAAGTACTGCGGCGTCCGGTCGGTCTTCAAGGACCACACGCGGTTCGTGGAGATGGAGCGCCTGGAGAAAAAGTACGAGTCGATGCTCGAGGACGGCATAGACTCCCTCGATCAGGTCATCCTGATCCTGGACGCCGACGCTAAGGTCCGGTGGGCGAGCAGCAGCGCCCAGAGGTACCTCGGCATGGACAAGGGCGGCATCATCGGCAAGGACGTGCGACAGATCTTCCAGGCGCGGCTTTCTCCTTTATTCCAGGATAAAGAGGAGTTCTTCGCCGAGCTCTTCACGGCCTTCGAGACCCAGCAGCCGATGAGCTGTCTGGAGTGCGCGCTGTGCCCGATAGGCTCCGACGTCCCCTTCACGGTCGAACACTGGAGCTATCCGATCGTCCAGGGCGCGCTGCAGGGCGGGCGCATCGAGATCCTGCGGGATATCAGCGCCCGCAAGAAGGCCGAGGAGAGTCTGGAGTATTATCATAAGAAGATCCACGCGATCATGGAGCACGCCGTCGAGGGCATCGCGGAGGTGCGCCCCGACAACACGATCGAGTTCATCAACCGCAGCTTCCTGCATATGCTGGGCTACGCCGAGACGGACGTGCTCAACCGTCCCCTGACCGACTTCATCATGCCGGACCAGCGCATTTACCTGGCCTCGATCAAGCTCATCCGCCGGGCGCGCGAGATCACGTTTATTCGCCGGGACACGACGCCCTTGTACACGCTGGCCTCGAGCATCCCGCTCGTCTTCGGATCGCAGCCGCCGCACTCCCTGTGTTTTATCACCAATATCAGCGAGACGAAGCTCGTCTCCTTAAAGCTGCGGGACGCCAACCTGACGCTGCGGGCGCTCAACGAGTCCCTGAACAGCCTGTCGCTGCGCGACGGCCGCACGGGCGTCTATAACGCGCGCTACCTGAATGAGCGCCTCACCGGGGAGATCAAGCGGTCCCAGCGCTACGAAAGGTCTTTCTCGCTGATCCTGCTCGACATCGATTTCTTCAAGACGATCAACGACACCTACGGCCATGTCTTCGGGGACTGCATCTTGGAGGAGTTGGTGTGTCTCCTGAAAGACGCGGTCCGTTCGACCGACGTCATCGTGCGTTACGGCGGGGACGAATTCGTGCTCTTCCTGCCCGATACGCGCCTCGAGGGTGCCGTGGCCGCGGCGCGCAAGATCGTCCGGAGGATCAAGGCGACGCCCCTGGGCGACGCCTCGCGCCGGATGCCGGTGTCGGTGAGCGTCGGGGTCGTTTCTTTTCCGGAGGCCGGCAAGAACGACGTGCATTCGCTTTTGGACGCGGCGGACCAGGCCATGTATCGCAGCAAGGCGCGCGGCCACAACCGTATCACCGTCTATAAGAAAAAAGGCGTTGGGACCAAGGGGGCGCGGGACCCACGGTCGGCGCGGCCGGACGCCTTCCGGAAGTTTCAGGGGCGGCTGCACGATATCAACGTGCACCACGAAGAGGCCGTCATCGAATCGTTCAAACCCATGGTCCGGCAGGTGGCCCAGCGTCTTGGGTATCAGAACGGTTTCATGGAGCGTGTCGTCAAGGACGTCGAGGCGCTGGGGATGAGCCTCAAGTTGCCCGCGGAGGATATCCGGCGGGCCGCTCAGGCCGCGTACCTGTCCTATCTGGGTTTCCTGCGCACGCCGCTCCACATCCTGACGAAGACCCAGCCGTTGACGGACGAGGATCGTTCCCGCATCCGGGAGCATCCGTTGCAGAGCGCCCGGATGATCCGGGAGATCTCCTTTTTGGAACCCCTGTGTCGTATCATCCTGTGTCATCACGAACGCTACGACGGAGAAGGGTATCCGCGCGGCCTTAAGGCGGAGGATATTCCGCTGGCCGCGCGCATGATCCTGCTCTCGGAGACCTATGAGGCCCTGATCACGCCGCGGCCGTACCGGCCCGAACCCCTCACGGAAGATAGGGCCCTTGACGTCATCCGCAGTGAATCCGGCCGGCAGTTCGATCCCATCCTGGTCGAGCACTTCCTGAGGCTGGCCTTTTAGCCGCTCCTCTCTTTCCGGGGCCTGCGGGTCCCTGTTTTCCTTCCTCCCGATTTTTCCAGCACGGCGTTGACTTTTGGGGCGATTGTGCTATATATGGATAAAACGAATTTTTAAAAGCGCAAAGCAAGCGGTAGCCGTCTGGGGACCAGACCGTTGTTGTAGCGTCAAGGAGGCCTTATGGTAAAGATCTTTTTAGTGCTGGTGTTGGGGATCGCATTCCTCCAGGGCTGCGCCACGACCTCTCCTTCTTCGTCGAGCGCGATGGTGCTGGAGAACCGCGTGCAGGCGCTGGAGAACCGCCTGGCCGTGGTGGAGGCGGACTTGAACGTGGCGGGCACGCCGTCGAGTGCCGCATCTTTCGATGCGATGCTCGCCGGGGAGAAGCCTGCGGCCGTGGGCTCTGCCTCGGGGATGACCAATAAGGATGTCCAGCGGGCCCTGAAGAATGCGGGGTATTACGCCGGGCCCATCGACGGAAAGATCGGACCCAAGACGCGGGCCGCCATCCGGGAATTGCAGGATGACATGGGCTTGAAGGTGGACGGCATCGCCGGCCGCAACACGAAAGAAAAGCTCTTTAAATATCTGTGATCCTCTTTTGAGATCTGCCATCTCGCCTCAGCAGAGGAGTTCGGCTTGCCCCGGGATGAAGGAATAGTTCCGGCGGGAGGCCACCGGATGGGCAAGCCCCAAAGGGATTTCCATGAAGCTTTTTTGGATGGGCCTGTGCGTGACGGCAGCCGTGATGGCCGGGTGCGGGCCGACGCCCGTGACACGCAACCGCCAGGAGGCCAACGCCGAGCGCTTTGATCTCGTTGCCGCGGACCGGCTCTTGGCCCGCGAGGCCGAGGCGGTCCCCGACGGACAGGACGCTCCGACGCCTGAGAACGATCTGGTGGTGAACGAGGAGGTGCGCCTTCTTTCGGAAGGCGCGGCCGTTCCCAAAGAGCCGCTCCCTGAATCCGAGCCGGCACCCGACGTCCCGGACGAGAAGGCCATCCAGAGGGCCCTCAAGAACCTCGGGCTCTACGGCGGGGCCATCGACGGCAAGATCGGCCCCAAGACCCTCGCCGCCGTCAGGAGGTTCCAGAAAGACAACGACCTCGAGGTCGACGGCAAGGTCGGCCCCAAGACGTGGGCCGCGTTGAAGGAAGCGTATAGCAAGGAGAGATAATGACAGGGCAACGTTCTGTTAACACCGGACGCGTGAGGCACGCGAGGCTGAAAAAATGGGTCGTCCAGATGGCGGCCCTGTGTCAGCCGGACCGCGTCGTCTGGCTCGACGGCTCGCCGGAAGAGAAGAAGCGTCTCGAGGACGAGGCGGTATCGACGGGCGAGATGATCCGTCTGAATCAAGCCAAGCTGCCCGGTTGCCTCTACCACCGCACGGCTGTCAACGACGTGGCGCGCACGGAAAACCTGACCTTTATCTGTTCGCGCCGCAAGGAGGACGCGGGCCCGACGAACAACTGGATGGCCCCCAGAGAGGCGTATCACAAGGCCGGCGAATATTTTCGCGGGGCCATGCGCGGCCGCACGATGTTCGTCATACCCTTTTCCATGGGGCCCGTCGGTTCGCCGTTCAGCAAGGTCGGGGTGGAGCTGACCGATAGTATCTACGTCGTCCTGAACATGCGCATCATGACGCACATCGGCGCCAGGGTCCTCGAACAGCTCGGGACCACGGGTGAGTTCACGAAGTGCCTGCACTCAAAGGCGGATCTTGATATTAAGAGGCGCCTCATCCTGCATTTTCCCGAAGACAACACGATCTGGAGCGTCGGCTCCGGGTACGGCGGCAACGTCCTGTTGGGTAAGAAGTGCCTGTCCCTGCGCATCGCCAGCCACCTGGCGCGGCGCGAAGGGTGGATGGCCGAACACATGCTCCTCATGGGCATAGAGGAGCCCAACGGCCACATCGAGTATATCGCCGCGGCCTTTCCCAGCGCCTGCGGCAAGACGAACCTCGCCATGCTCGTCCCGCCGGAAGGGTTGAAGGTCAAGGGTTACAAGATCTGGACCGTGGGCGACGACATCGCCTGGATGCGCGTGGACTCCGATGGTGCCTTATGGGCGATCAACCCGGAGGCCGGGTTCTTTGGCGTGGTGCCGGGGACGAATACCAAGACCAACCCCAACGCCATGGAGACCATGAAGAAGAACACCATCTTCACGAACGTGTTGCTGAAAAAAGATTTTACCGTCTGGTGGGAAGACGGCGATGAGGCGCCGCCCAGGGAGGGTATCGACTGGAAGGGGCAGCCCTGGAGGCCCGGGCAAAAGGACGAGAAGGGGAACATCATCAAGGGCGCCCATCCGAACAGCCGCTTCACGGCGCCGGCGTCCCAGTGTCCGTCCATCTCATTCCGTTTGGAGCACCACCACGGCGTGCCGATCTCGGCGATCGTCTTCGGCGGCCGGCGCACGCACGTGGCCCCTCTCGTCTATGAGAGCTTCAGCTGGGAGCACGGCGTGTATGTCGGGGCGACGATGGCCTCCGAGCGCACGGCCGCGCAGTTTGGCAAGCTCGGCGAGGTGCGGCGCGACCCGATGGCGATGCTGCCTTTCTGCGGTTACCACATGGGTGATTACTTCGGTCACTGGTTGATGATGGGCAGAAAGATGGAAAAGCCGCCCAAGATCTTCCACGTGAACTGGTTTCGGGTGGATGAGGACGGTAAGTTCCTGTGGCCGGGCTACGGTGAGAACCTGCGGGTGCTGGAATGGATCCTTGACCGGTGCAACGACAAGGTCCAGGCCCGGCGCACGCCCATCGGCTTCGTGCCGACGGCCGACGGCCTGGATCTGACGGGTCTCGATCTTAGTGCGCAGGACGTCAATAAGCTGCTGGATATTGACCGCTTCGAGTGGCTCCAGGAGATGGAAGGCCAGAAAGAGTTCCTGAACAAGTTTGGCGACCGCCTCCCAACAGAGATCTGGCGTGCGTGGGAAGAGCAGAACAAGCGCCTGCAGGAGTAGCGATGGCGAAGGATCGCGTGGTGAGGAAGACGGAATTGCCGGGCGTGCCGCTGCTGCGGCGGGGCAAGGTGCGGGACGTCTATGACCTGGGCGATGAGCTGCTCGTGGTCGCGACGGACCGGATCTCGTGCTTTGACGTGGTGCTCGGCTGCGGCATCCCGGAAAAAGGGAGGGTCCTGACGGCCATCTCGCTCTTCTGGTTCGATTTTCTGCGCGACGTCACGGAAAGCCACTTTTTGACTGCGGATGTCGATAAGTACCCGCCTGAGTTGGCGCGCCATAAGGATATCCTGTGGGACCGTTCGATGCTCGTGAAGAAGGCCCAGCCCCTCGCGGTCGAGTGCATCGTGCGCGGTTATCTGTCGGGCTCCGGCTGGAAGGAGTACAGGGCCAAGCAGTCGGTGTGCGGGATCCGGCTGCCGGCCGGCCTCAAGGAGTCCGAGAGACTCCCCGCACCTGTCTTCACGCCGTCCACGAAGGCCGACGCCGGCCATGACATCAACATCGACGAGAAGGCCACGCGCGCGCTCGTCGGGGACGAGGCCTTCGAGACGATCAAGAAGAAGAGCATCGCCCTCTACGCGAAGGCGGCCGATTACGCGGCCACCAAGGGGGTCATCATCGCGGACACGAAGTTTGAATTCGGCCGCTTCAGCGACCGCCTGATCCTCATCGACGAGGTCTTGACGCCGGACTCTTCGCGCTTCTGGCCTCAGGAGGGATATCTGCCAGGCAGGTCCCAGCCCAGCTTTGACAAGCAGTTCATGCGCGATTACCTCGAGGGGCTCTCTTGGGACAAGACGCCGCCGGCGCCCGACGTCCCCGCGGACATCATCGCCAAGACGACTCAAAAGTATCTGCGTGCCCTCGAGATCCTGACGCAATAGCCCCCCCTCATGGAGTTCATTCTCCAGGGCCCCTTCATCGAGCTCGATAACCTGCTCAAGCACATCGGGTGGGCGCCGCACGGCGCTGCCGCCAAGGAGTTGATCCGGCAGGGCGCCGTCCAGGTCAACGGCCGGCCCGAATCGCGCGTCCGGCGCAAGCTGAAGGCGGGCGACACCGTCACCTTCCAGGACCACTCCCTTGTCCTCGTTTAGTTGCAAATAACGTTCCTGCCCGGCAATTTCTCTATTTTTTTCTTGTGTTGCTCCATCTTTGATATAAAATGTTGATAAGGAGAAAGATACGATAGTTTGCGGCGGTCTTTCGAGGGAGATTGCGCATTCTGTAAGAGGGTTTTATGTCTCTGCAGGTCAAAATAGAAGAGCGCGAGCCGGGTGTCTACGTCGTGGCGCCGGCGGGAGAGGTCAATACCGACACCTACCTGGAGCTGGAGAACAAGGTGAACGGGATCCTCCCGACGGCCAAGGCCGTCATCTTTGAGCTCAAGGACATGACGTACATCAGCAGCATGGGTCTGAGCGTCCTTTTCCGCGTGAAGCAGAAGTTGGCCGGGCAGGAGGCCAAGTTCCTTTGGGTGCATCCGCAACCGCAGGTCCAGAAGGTCTTCGACGTCATGAAGGTGCTGTCGGATGCGATGGTGGCCAGCCTCGAGGAGGCCGATGAGTATCTGGATTCATTTCTCGACGGCGTTCAAAAAGGAAAGATCGAGCCCAGGACCCCGCATGACGAAGGAGCCTAAACGCATGTTGCTCGAACGGCGTCTGCCGAACCGCCTCGAACACGTCAACGCGTTCATCAAAGAGGCGCTCGGCCAGTTCGGCACGTTGTCCCTGCCCCAAAGCGATATCTTTCATCTCAAGCTTGCGCTCGAAGAGGCCCTCACCAACGCCATGCGCCACGGCAACCGCTTGGATCCGGACCTTTTTGTGGACGTCTGCGTAGAGCTCGAGGGGAAAAAGCTTGTCATGAAGGTCAAGGACGAAGGAGGGGGTTTTGATTTTTCCAAGATCCCCGATCCGACGCATCAGGACAACAAGGAGAAACCGAACGGCCGCGGCGTTTTTCTGATCAAGCAGCTGATGAACGACGTCGAATTCTTCGACGGAGGCAGCGGCATCAAGATGATAAAGTTTTTGGACCGGACACCTGATTGAGACAAGGCCTCAAACAGGAAAATCGGAGGGGACCATGAAAAGGGCAATCGCGTGGTGTGTTCTTTTGTGTGCGGTGATCCTGGTGATGGTAACGGGCGCGGCCGCGGCGACGATCGTCGGCCTCTCGGGGGACGTGAAGGTCAGGGCGCGGGAGACGGCGTCGTGGGAGGCGGCCGTCAAGGGCCAGGAGGTCCCGAAAGAGGCCGGGATCCAGTGCGGACCGGCCGCCCGCTGCACCGTGGCCCTCGATGAGACGCTGCAGAATACCGTCACGGTAAAAGAGAACACCACCGTCACGGTCGAAGAGTTGGAGCCCGGCCGCATCTTTTTGAAAGAGGGCCGGGTCTTTTCCATCATCAAGGGCGTGGCGACGCAGGGGTCCTTTCAGGTGCGCACCCCGACCTCGGTCTCGGGGGCGCGCGGCACGGCCTGGCTGACGCACTTTGGGACCGGCCGCACGGAGGTCTCGGTCTTTGAAGACAATGTCTTTGTGAGCGGCATCGACGCGGCCGGCAACGTGACGGATGAGATCGATGTGGCGACGGGCCAGGGCGTGAGCGTTGCCGCCGACGGCCTGCTGGGCGAGATCTTCGTCGTGTCCGTCGAGGAGATCAACGAGTGGCGCGAGGAGAAACAGGAGCTGCAGGCGTTACGCAAAGAGCTCGGCACCCCTGCGCCGCCCGAGAGAAAAGAAGGAAAAAAGGAGGCGAAGCCGCCTGCGCCGCCGCTTCCTTCGGGAGAACAGGACACATCGGGCCTTAAGGCGAAAGAAGAGCCGGTGTCGGGGGAGCCCCTGCCGGGGACGCAGCCGGATACGACGCCTGAGACCGGCATGGAGTCTGATGAGCTCGACGGGATGACAGACCCCATGCTGGATGATTCCGGCATGACGGATCCGATGATGGAGGATCCCTTCATGGAGGATCCCTTCATGGAGGATTCCATGCTTGATCCGGATCTGGGTCAAGAGATCATCGATGAGAGGCATGACTCGGAGATGGCGGATTCGACGAATGACTCTTCTGATGGCTCTGTGGGAACGACGACGTAAAATCGGCCGCAAAGGAGTGGTTGTTGTTTTTCCAGACGCATAAGCGAGCAGTCCTTTTAGCCCGCCTTCGCAGAATATCCCGGCCTTGCCCCGGGGGGTTTCCATGAGGCGCCTCTCTTGGGGGAAGCAGGCGGTCATCGCGTGCCTGATCCTTTTCGGGGCCTTGTGGACTCCTCCCCGCGCCACCTGGGCGGACGAACAGGATGAGATAGAGGCGAAGGATCTCCACGTCAAGAAGTCCCTGGATGAGATAGAGTCGAAGCGGCGTCCTCGCCGCAAGAAGGCGCGGGCGCGCCTGGGCGTCTTTCACGCTTACGAGACGAACGCCAAGCTCAGCGCGCACCGCAAGGGCGATTTTGTTGAGGGCGTGTCGTTCGCGGTCGATTACCCCAGGGAGGTCTCTTCCGGCCTGATCCTGAACTGGAAGTACGACCTCTTTGCCTCCAACTATCAGGAGGTAACGGACAACCGGTATATCCTGAATCAGGTCGGGGGGCGCCTCGAGAAGAAGATCGGCCGTTTTCGCCTGAGCGGCGGCGCCAGCACCTTCCTCCTGGTCTACCCCGTCAACCGGGACGGCGACTTCTGGAGCCCGAAAGGTTTTCTCGAGCTGCGTCATTATTTTGCGAAAAGACTCTACCACCAGCTCGTCTGTGATTTTTCGGTCAAGGATTATATACACGCCAAGGCCCTGGGGGATGCCTCGGGATCGCAACAGGAAAAAGAGAGGCACGATAAGCAGTACACCGCCGCGTATCAGGTCGGCGGAGGACTGGGGTCGCGTTTCGCCTGGCGCCTGGGCACGAAGCTGACGGTCAACGACTCCAACGCGCGGTATATCGACTACTACGATTACAGGTCGTTCCGGCACTCCCTGAACCTGGCGTATAAGATCTCGCAGAAGGACGCCTTCTTCTCGAGCCTCTCGTTCACGCGCAAGGAATACGATACGCGCACGATCACCTCCGGAGATCCGCGTCAGATCAACAACCTCTATACGGTCACCTGCGGTCTGCGCCGCCGTTTCGACAGACACAAGTCGTTGGCGCTCTATTATACGTATCGCGAGAACGTCTCGAACGACGCGCTGGCCGAGTACTCGGACAGCGTCGCGACGTTGAGCTGGCAGTATCACTTTTAGACATGAAGAGTCCCCGCGGCCCCACAATGCGAATGAGCCTGACGGTTACAGCCGTCGTCCTCATCGCCTGCGCCTCTTTTTTTTCATGGTTTGGGCACCAGGAGAATTTCTTTTACGACCTGCGGTTCCGCCTGCGGCCCCCCGAGCCCGTCTCTTCCGATATCGTCATCATCGAGATCTCCGACGACACGCTCGCCAATCTGGGCCACTGGCCTCTGCCGCGGGACTTTCACGCGAGCCTGATCGATGTCTTGCGGACGCTGGGGGCCCGCGCCATCGTCTTCGATCTGCTCTTGAGCGAGCCGGCCCCGCAGGATACGGTCCTGGCGCAGGCGATGAGAGACAGCGGCAACGTCTATCTTCCCAAGGCGTTCTATCTCGGTGAAGAGGCGCCGCAGCCGGGCGCCTTTCCGGAGAGCCGGGTGGTCCTGGGGGGTATCGTTGGGGTCCTACAGAAGGCCCTCAAGGGTTTCGGGCATATCAACGTGGTCGTCGATGCCGACGGCAAGGTCCGGCGCGTGCCTCTGTTTATCCTGACCGCCGACACCAGGGTGCCGAACCTCGGGCTTAAGGTCGCTGCCGACGCCCTGGGGGCGACGTCTCTGGACGTTTTACCGTCGGGCGACTCGATCATTTTCGGCGGCCGGTCCCCCTCCGGTGCTTTCGTGCGCGTGCCGCTGGAGAAAGGCGGCGTCGTGCTCGTCAATTATCCCGGCCCGTGGCACAAGACCTTCCGGCACGTTTCTTATTTCGATCTCTTGAGGTCTTTCATGGTGGCGGCCGAAGGTGGGGCGCCGAAGCTCGACCTCTCGCAGTTCCGGGACAAGATTTGCTTCGTCGGCCTGACCGCAACGGGCACCTCGGACCTGCGGGCGAATCCGCTCGAGAACGTCTATCCGATGGTCGGGCTGCAGGCGAGCGTCGCCAACAGCGTCCTGACGGGCCGGTTCCTGAGCGCCGCCGTGCCCTGGGTGAATGGGGCGGTCGCTTTAACGGTTTTTCTGTTGAGCCTCTTGATCTGTCGCGCCTTTCTGCCGTTGGCGGCCTTTGGCCTGAATCTGTTGCTGGCGGGGGCGGTCTTCTGGGCGGGGCAGCTCTTTTTTGACCGCGCCGGGACGTATCTGGACGTCTTCCTGCCGTTGCTGGTCATCGTCGTCACCTACGGGGTGTGTCTCTTTGAGCGGTTTTTGGCGGAGTCCCGGCGGCGCCAATTGATGGAAAAGGAGCTTGAGATCGCCCGCAAGATCCAGGCCCACTTTTTGCCGCGCGGGACCGTCTCCTGCGCCGGCCTCGATGTGCAGGCGCTGATGCAGCCGGCGAAGTACGTGGCCGGCGACCTCTACGATATCGTGCGCCTGGGCGAGAACCGGCTGGGGGTCTTCGTCGGCGATGTCTCCGGCAAAGGGGTTCCGGCCGCCCTGATCATGGCCCAGACGGTATCTGTCTTCCGCGTCTTTGCGCGGACCTTTGAGGCGCCCCATGACGTCTTCAAGGCGCTCAACGGGGAGCTGGCCGAGATCCTCGACGGGCGTTTCGTGACGGGGATCTATCTGGTCATCGACGCGGCGTCGCGTTCGGTGCGGGTGGCGTGTGCGGGGCACCCGCCCATGCTCCTCGTGCACGCGGACCGCGGGGTCGAGGAGCGCGTCACCGTGGCCGGGCCGCCCCTGGGGATCATGAAGGAGAGCGTCTATGAACAGGCCTTGCAGACGCTCCAGGCGAAAGACCGCGTCCTTCTTTATACCGACGGTATCACAGAGGCCCGCAACGGTGCCGGCGAGGAGTACGGTCTCCAACGGCTGCAGGCGGCGTTGGCAGAGCTCGCGGGAAGGCCGCCGGACGCCGTGTTACAAGAGCTGGCGGTCCGCGTCGGCCGTTTTCAGGGAAAGGGAAATCAGTTTGACGACATCACGGCCGTTGTCGTGGATTTCAAATAGCCGTTTACGGGAAGGTAAGGGCAGGTAAAGGAGGAGATATGGCTTTAGCGATCAAGGTTTATGAGAGGGAAGAGGGCGTCTTCGTGGTGGCGCTGACGGGTTCACTCGATTCTGCGACGTATGGCGAACTGGAGGACAAGGTAACCCCCTTTCTGATGGAGACGACCCGGGCGCTCATCTTTGACCTGAAGCACCTTGAGTACATCAGCAGCATGGGCGTCTCCGTCGTCCTCAAGGCGAAGAAGGCCATCGAGAGCTTCGGCAACAGCTTTTTGATGATCAACATGCAGCCGCAGATCAAGACCGTCTTTGAGATCGTCAAGGCCTTGCCCTCCATCGCGCTCTTCGAGAGTCTCGAGGAGGCGGACGCGTACCTGACCGAGATGCAGCGCCGCGCCAGGGAAAAGGCCCGCGGCGAAGGCCAACTTTGACAGACCGGCACAAAGGCAATTTTTTGGGGGGTGGCGGTGAGCCGCCGGGAGCCCTAAGCCAGGAGGCGGGATGATGAGTGTTTTTGTTCTGGAGTTTGTGGCGCTGAGCATCTATGTGGTTTTTATGGGGTTCTGTTTCTGTGACGGGTTCGGGCTTTCTCCGGCGCGAAAGATCATCTGGTTCGTCTTTTTCACCGCCGTGAGCCTCTTCGTCTTCAGGCACCTGGGCCGGTTTTATCTGCCCCTGATCCTGCCTTTTCCGACCCTCATGGCGGCGATCCTGGGGGCCTTCCAGAAGAGACAGAGGAGGGCGCCGTGAAGCCAGGACCGCCGCACAAAGAGCGCCGACGGTTCAAGCGGGCCTGCCTGAACGTCGAGCTGTTCTATAAGGTGATCCGTTTGCCCGGCGGGAGCTCGCAGACAGCGGACAAGCAAAACACGACCTATCTCGTCAATATCGGCGAGGGGGGCCTGGCGTTCGTGTCCGGTTCACAGCTGTCTGTCGGCGCCGACCTGGAGGTGACCTTTAATTTTGTCCTCGACGGCCACCGGGACATCAAGATAGGGGCCGTCGGCCAGGTGCGCTATTGCATCCTCATGGGGGATTACAAGAGGTATCAGGTGGGCTTCGAGTTCACCAAGATCGACGAAGCCGACAGGAAGCTCATCGCCGACTTCGTGGCATTCACGCTCGCCGCCGAGAAGGAGGGCTAGAGACGGACGTGGCCCTTCACGGACATCCACCCGTCATAACGGCAACATGATGAGTCCATCAAGGGGTCTTGGAGCCCTGGCCGCGGTATTCCTTATTCTGGCCGTCACATCGGCGGCCTTTTTGCCGTCGCTGGAAAACGGGTTCGTGAATTGGGACGATCACCTGTACGTGTCCCAGAACCCCGCGATCCGGTCTTTGGCACCCGCCCGCATCGGGGAGATGTTCTCTTCTTTTTCCGTCGGCAATTACCAGCCCCTGACCATCCTTTCTTACGCGCTGGATTATCATTTTTCCGGATCCGATCCCTTCGGGTATCACGCGACCCAACTGGTCCTTCATCTTGTCAACTGTCTTTTTGTCTTCTGGCTCGTTTTTTTGATCGGCGGCAGGGTCCCGGTCGCCTGCCTGACGGCCCTCTTGTTCGGCGTCCATCCGCTGCACGTGGAGTCGGTGGCGTGGGTGAGCGCGAGAAAAGACGTCCTCTACGCCCTTTTCTTCCTGGGCGCGCTGATCTGTTATTGTTATTACCTGAGGGGGCCCCGCGCGCGCCGGTTCTATTATGGCGCCCTGGTCCTTTTCCTTTTTTCTCTCTTGTCAAAGGCGATGGCGATCACCCTGCCCCTGGTTCTCCTTCTCTTTGATTCGTATCTCGGCAGGAAAGACAGGAAATTGCTTTTTGCGGACAAGGTGCCGTTCTTCGTTTTGTCGGTCCTCTTCGGGGGCATCGGGTTCTTTGCTCAATACGCGGCCGGCGCCGTGCGCCAGCAGGAGCTGTTCAGCTTCGCGGACAAGATCCTGGTCGCTCCCTTTGCCGTCGCCTTTTATCTCTTCAAGACCGCATGGCCCCTCGGGTTGAGCGCCCTGTATCCTTACTTTGTCATGCCCGGCGACCCTTCCGTGCTCCTGCCGCTCGTGGCCCTGTGCGTCGCGGCGCTCGGGGTCGCGGTGTTTGTATTGAGACGGCCCTCGCGGGTCGTCGTCTTCAGCAGCCTCTTTTTCCTGCTGACGCTTCTGCCCGTCCTTCAACTCGTCCCGCTGGGCCACATCATCGTCGCCGAGCGTTACATGTATATCCCTTGCCTGGGGATATTCTACGGCCTCAGCGAGGGGTTCCGCCGGCTTGACGCAAAAAGATCCGGACGCGCCGGCAAGGTAGGCAAGGCCGTCCTGGCGTTGTTCCTGGCGGGCGTCGTCGGTGCGCTGGGGATCTTGACGTGGACAAGATGCAGGGTGTGGAGGGACAGCGGGACGTTGTGGGAGGATGTCCTTGTCCGTTATCCGCGGTCATCGGTCGCCCTTAACAATCTGGGCGCGTTTTACGCGGGAAGCGGTCGACACGAAGAGGCCATCGTCTTGTTCAGGAGGTCCTTGGAGATCGATCCCCGTTATGCGGGGGCCGAGGACAACCTCGCGGAGTCTTATGTCCGGCTCGGTATCCTGTATCACGGAGCAGGCAGGAACGAAGAGGCGGCGCGGTCGTTTGAGAGGGCCATCGAGGCCGACCCCCGGCGCGCCGTGGCGTATAACAACCTCGGTTCATTGGCCGCGATGGCGGGCCGCCGGGAGGAGGCGATCGCCTTGTTCAGGAAGGCCCTGGCAATCGATCCGGCTTACGCCGAGGCTCACCGCAACCTCGCGCTCGCCCTTGCCCTGCGCGGGCAGGAGTGAGATCAGATCCCACGGGAGATCAAGGTGTCGAAGGAGGGAACCCCGCTCGCTTCGCTCGGAGACTTCCCTGAAATAAAAAGTGCCGAAGGTGGGAGTCGAACCCACACGGGCGTGAACCTTCGGCGGGTGCGTTTCATTTTAAAATGCCGGGGGAGGGACTCGAACCCTCATGGCCGTAAGGCCACCGGTTTTTGAGACCGGATCGTCTGCCATTCCGACACCCCGGCAAGATCGATATCGAACAGGAGGATCGCCCGACGCCGTCCTGTTTGAGGGCGTCGGACGGCCGTCCGATAGTTCCCTTCGTCCGCTACTTACCCTGCTTATCCATCCACCGCAATAATTCCAGCGGCAACGGGAAGACCACCACGGACGACTTCTCCGTCGACATGTCCAGGAGCGTCTGCAGGTAGCGCATCTGCAGCGACATCGGTTGTTTCTGCAGCACCTCGGCGGCCATCGCGAGTTTTTCCGAGGCCTCGTATTCGCCCTGGGCCGAGATGACCTTGGCGCGGCGCTCGCGCTCGGCCTCGGCCTGGCGTGCCATGGCGCGTTGCATCTCCTGGGGGAGGTCGACGTGCTTTATCTCGACGTGCGAGACCTTGACGCCCCAGGGGTCCGTCGCCTTGTCGATGATGATCTGGAGTTCCGCGTTGATCGACTCGCGCTCGGACAAAAGGTCGTCTAAGGTCACGCGGCCCAACGTGCTGCGCAGGGATGTCTGGGAGATCTGGGACGTGGCGAAGTGGAAGTCTTCAACCTCGATGATGGCGCGGTTTGGGTCGATCGCCCGGTAGTAGACGACGGCGTTCACCTTGACCGAGACGTTGTCTTTGGTGATGACGTCCTGCGGCGGCACGTCGAGCGTGATGGTGCGCAGGTCCACGCGGACGATGCGGTCGATGGGAAAAAGCACCAGGACAAAGCCCGGCCCCTTGGGCTTAGGCAAGATCCGGCCCAGCCGGAAGATGACCCCGCGCTCGTACTCGTTGAGGATCTTGAAGCAGTTGAAGACATAGACAGCAAGGATGACAACAAGGATCACGGGAAAGCTCATACGTCACCTCCGGTTTAGACCGTCTCTATGGTTTAGAGCGCCTGCGCGGCTTAGATCGCCTGCGCGGGGTTGAAGGGCTTTACGGGAGCCCCTATTTTGACACAATCAGCTTTATCTTGTCAATGCCGACGACCCTGAGCCGTTCGCCTTTTTTGATCGGTTCTCCCGTCTGACTGATGGCGGTCCACAGCTCTCCGTTGACAAAGGCCTGACCTTCGGGCGCGATGTCGGTCTCGGCCGTGCCCGTCTGGTCGATGAGGGCCTCGGGGCCTGTCTTTGTCTTGGTGCGGTGGGCCTTGACGACGCGCGATACGAGGAACAGGACGATACCCGCCACCGCCACGACAAACGGCAAAACGACGCTCAGGGAGACCTTGAGTCCCAGGAGGGGCGAGTCGATGAGCATGAGCGAACCCAGGACCATGCAGACGGCGCCGCCCAGGGTCAGCAGGCCAAAGGTGGCGGGGGTCAGCGCCTCGGCGATAAAAAGGATAATGGCCAGGGCGATCAGGAGAAACCCGGCATAATTGATGGGCAGGACGGCAAAGGCGTAGAAGGCGACGATGAGGCAGATGACGCCGGCGACACCCGGGAAGACCGACCCCGGGTGCGTGATCTCGATGAAGAGGCCGATCATCCCTAAGAGCATGAAGATGTAGGCGATATTCGGGTGGATGACGGCGCTCAGGATGTCCTGGCGGGTGGTCATCGGGAGGACCACCAGAGGGGAGTCTTTTGTGTTGAGGGTGACGGGCTCCTCCAGGACGGTTACGGTGCGGCCGTCCATCTTCTTCAGGAGGTCGTTCCTGTCGACGGCCACGATGTCGATCACCTTGAGCTCCAGGGCCTCTTTTTCCGTCGCTGAGATGCTCTCGCGCACGGCCCTCCGGGCCCACTCCACATTGCGGTCGCGGCTCTTGGCGATCGTGGCGACCCATGCGAGCGTGTCGTTGAGGATCTTGTCCTGCATGGGGCTCGACGAGGCGTCGGTGTCTTCTTTCGTCTCTTCTTCTACTGCTTCTTCTTTTTTCTTTTTTTCAGGGATCTTCTCTTTTTTGGTCGCGTCTTTCCTGTCGCGCAGCGCGCCGGTGAGGTCCTCGATGGCCTTCTTGAGCGCCGGTTCGCCTTTTTGGCCCTCGCCCATCATGACGGGGTGGGCCGCGCCGATGTTGGTGGACGGCGCCATGGCCGCCACGTGGCTGGCGAGCGTGATGAAGACGCCGGCCGAGCCCGAGCGGGAACCGCCGGGCGCGACATAGACGACGACGGGGACGGGGGCGTTCAGGATCGCCTTGACGATGCTGCGCGTGGATTCGAGCAGGCCACCGGGCGTGTCCATCTCGATGATGACGCCTTGATACGATTCATCGCGGGCCTTGGCGATGCCGTCCTTGATGTAGTCGGCGGTGACCGGCCCGATGATCTTGTTCTCGAGCTCAAGGACGAGAAACGGCCGGCCCGGGGTCTCCTGGCCGTCTGCCAGGGGCAGGAAGGAGGCGCACAAAAGGAGGACAAAGAGGGCGCGGCAGACCGATCTTTTCATGCGAACTCCTTTTTGATCAGCGGGTGGCGCAGGTAGAGTATCAGGAGGGTGTGATAGAAGAGGGAGATCACGTTTTTGATCTGGATCGGGACCGTCACGGGCACCTCAGAGACGAACGTCATCACGCCGAGGAAGATCAGTATCTTGGTGACGATGACCCACCCCGAGAAGAAGACGAGGAGCCTGCGGGCCGGGTTAAAACGGAACAGGATGCCGGCCCCCAGGACGAAAGAGAAGAGGCTGCTCGCCATGACGAAGAAGAGCTCCCCCGGCGGTTTCGTGAGGCCGAGCCGCGCGAAAAAGGGGATGGACAGGAGGGTGACGAGGCCGATGGCGACTTCGGTAAGGCCGATGACGGGGATACCTTTATTTCCTTTCATGGGAATCCGCAGAGAGAAGAAGACAAATTTTTAAGAGGACTTTTGCGCTCATGCGTTATTCTGATAGTAAATCTTCGATTTTGCAGTCAAGGGCTTTTGCGATTTTGGCGACATTCGAAACGGAGGGATTTTTGACGACTTTGGACTCAATTTTTGTTAAGGTGGTATAGGGAATGTTGGCTTTGCGAGCCAGAAGGTCTTGGGAAAGGCTTTTTCTCTTCCGAAGGCGTTTAATATTATCTCCAAGCATAAATCTCCTTGAAATGGTGACCTAATTTTGATAGTATTATAAGGTTATCCTCTTATTACAAATATTATATCAAGAAAGACCAGATAGTGCAACCTAACCGGAGGGACAGATAAAATGTCAGGACGATATACAAAAAGATTGAAGAAGAAAATGAGGGCTTTAAGGGCTCGGGGGTGGTCTTTGGGAGAGATGAGCAAAAAATTCAGAATCCCTAAAAATACTCTTTGTGGCTGGGTTAAGGATGTTAAGCTCACAACAAGCCAAAGAGAGCGGATTAGGCAAAAAGAAATAGAGTCTGCGGCCAGGGGGAGGATTTTAGCTGTAAAGGCGAACCGGGCGAAAATCGAGAAGTGGAAGGATGGGGTCAGGAAGAGCGTGAGGCGCTTTGAAAAGATGCCTTTTCAGAATCCAGAGGTCGCGAAAGCACTGTGTGGAATTTTATACGCGTGCGAAGGCGCAAAGTATCCTGCGACACGAGGATTGGTTTTTACGAATTCAGATCCGGCAATGATTAAATTTTTTCTCAATTTAATAAGGTTTTATTTTGATATTCGGGAAGAAAAATTGAGGGGCAGGGTCATGTACCGATGGGATCAAGACATGAAGGAACTACATCGTTACTGGTCGAAGGTGACGAATATCCCCACCAGTAGATTTTTTAAGACCAAACCGGATAAGCGGACAAAAGGGAAGGCGACAAGAAAGCGTGGTTATAGAGGAGTTTGCTCCATTCAATATTCAGATACTTTGCTTCAATTCCAACTGCAGTGTATAGGCGAAGCCATAACGAAAAGTAGTGGAGCTGGAGGGGTTTGAACCCTCGACCCCTTGCATGCCATGCAAGTGCTCTCCCAGCTGAGCTACAGCCCCATAAATGAGCGCACGTCTCGAACACAAGCCCCTTAATGATAGTATAGGCAGGCTTTTTTGTCAATAAGCACCCCGCCGCTGAAGGGGTTTTGCCCTTCCTGAAATAAATTGTGCTCAAAGTGGCTTTCTGGTATAGTGGCCCTTGCGGGCCGGGAGCAAGTCATGAAAAAGTGCATTCTCATCATCGAGGACGAGAGGGAGATCTCCCTCATCCTGAAGCTGCGTCTTGAGGCGGCAGGGTATGAGGTGCTCCAGTCCTTTGACGGCGAAGACGGTTATGAGAAGGCCACCACCCAGAAGCCCGACCTTATCCTCCTTGACCTGATCCTGCCCCGGAAAGGCGGCCTGCAGGTCCTCGACGACCTGAAGTCCGACCCGAAATACAAGCACATCCCGATCATCATCATCACCGGATTGGCCCAGGAGCTCGACGAGGTGCGAGAGGGCGCGCTCAAGGCTGACGGGTACTTCCTCAAGCCTTTTGATTCGGTAGAATTGCTGGCCACGATCAAGGATTGTTTTGTGGGTGATTCCTCCTGAAGGGCCCTCCCCCGGTCGTCTTGAACCCCTGCCTGTTTTGTGTTAATATCAGCACGTGTATTTAGGGGTTCACGTCTCCATCAGCGGCAAGATCTATGAGTCGGTCGACCGGGCCCGCAAGCTCGGCTGTTCGGCCATGCAGATCTTTTCGCGCAACCCCCGGCAGTGGCGCTCGCTCGCCCTGGGAGAGGCGGACGCGCGGGAGTTCCGCAGGCGCCGGCAGGCCGGCGGGATAAAGGTCGTGGCCGTGCACATCCCGTACCTGATCAACCTGGCCACGCCCCACGACGATCTCTACCATAAGTCCATCGACGCCTACGCCGAGGACACGCGCGAGACGGCCGCCCTGGGGGCCGAGTACCTGGTGACCCACATGGGCAGCTACAAGGACAGCTCGGCCGAGGCGGGCCTGAGCCGTTTTACGCGGGCGATCGACAAGGTCTTGCA